>Ga0070741_10002106_pt1 | contig 55485 bp, 52 predicted proteins | sample Coa_R1_4_FD_66440 | JGI IMG/M metagenome (GOLD analysis project Ga0070741, IMG submission 66440) | Surface soil microbial communities from Centralia Pennsylvania, which are recovering from an underground coalmine fire - Coalmine... | ecosystem: Environmental > Terrestrial > Soil > Unclassified ... | reverse complement strand
ATCATCCTGCGGCGCCTGCGGGAGATCATGGCCGAGCCCTCGGACGGCCAGTCCCGGTTGGATAAGATCGTGCGCCAGATCGCCGGCCTGATGGTCGCGGAGGTGTGTTCGATCTATCTCAAGCGGCAGGACGGATCGCTCGAGCTGTTTGCCACCGAGGGCCTCAATCCCGCCGCCGTGCACAACACCTTCATGAAGCGCGGGGAGGGCCTAGTCGGGCGCTGCGCGGAGCTTGCCGTGCCGATCAACGAGCCGGACGCGCAGAACCACCCGGCCTTCTCCTACCGGCCCGAGACGGGAGAGGAGATCTACCACTCGTTCCTGGCCGTTCCGATCCTGCGCGGAGGCGATGTGCTCGGCGTCCTCACCGTGCAGAACAAGAAGCACAAGGAGTATTCCGACGAGGACGTCGAGGTGCTGCAGACGACGGCCATGGTCCTTGCCGAGCACCTCGTGTCCGGGGCTGTTGCCGGTGCTAATGCCGGCCCTGAGTTCAACCGCACCGTCGGCCACGTCATTCGCGGCCAGCCGCTCTCGGAAGGGCTGGCGCTCGGCCATGTCGTGGTGCACGAGCCGCGGATTGTCGTCACCGAGCTCACGGCCAAGGATCCGGAGGAGGAGAACCGGCGGCTGGAGGCAGCGGTGGAGGAGCTGAAGGCCTCCGTGGACGAGATGCTGGAGCAGGGCGAAGTGTCGGCGTCCGGCGAGCATCGCGAGGTGCTCGAGGCCTATCGGATGTTTGCGCACGATCGCGGTTGGCTGCGGCGCATGAACGAGGCCATCAAGCGCGGGATGACGGCCGAGGCGGCCGTGGAGCGCGTGCAGAACGACACGCGTGCCCGCATGTCGCGCCAGGCCGACGCGTACTGGCGCGAGCGCCTGCGTGACCTCGATGAGCTGTCCGACCGCCTGCTGCGCATCCTCGCCGGCCGCCCCCGGGCGCATGCCACGGAGGCCGAACTGCTGCACGACACCGTGCTGGTAGCCCGCACGATGGGCGCTGCCGACCTGCTCGACTACGACCGCAAGCGTCTGCGGGGCCTGGTGCTGGAGGATTCCAGCGGCCAGAGCCACGTGGCCATCGTTGCCAAGGCTCTGGGAATTGCCGCCGTCGGCAACGCGCGCGGCATCATGGAGCGGGTCGATCAGGGCAATCCGATCATCGTCGATGCCGAGAGCGGGGAGGTGCACATCCGCCCGTCGAGCGAGGTCATCGCCGCCTACGGCGACAAGGCACGTTTCCGGGCGCGCCGGCACCGCAAATACCGCGCGCTCAGGGACCGCCCGGCGGTCACCAGGGACGGCCAGCGGATCGAGCTGCACATCAATGCCGGGCTGCTGATGGATGTCCCCCATCTGGCCGAGTCCGGCGCTGACGGTATCGGCCTGTTCCGCACCGAGCTGCAGTTCATGGTGTCGGCGACGCTGCCGCGTCTCGAGCGGCAGACGCAGATGTACCGTGCCGTCGTGGCCGAAGCCGGTAAGAAGCCGGTGGTGTTCCGCACGCTGGATGTGGGCGGCGACAAGGTGCTGCCTTATCTGCGCCAGCCGGAGGAGGAGAATCCGGCGCTCGGCTGGCGCGCCATCCGTCTCGGGCTCGACCGGCCGGGGCTGCTGCGCACCCAGGTCCGCGCCCTGCTGCGGGCCACGGCCGGGCTCGAGCTGCGCCTGTTGCTGCCGATGGTGACGGCGGTCGGCGAGGTGGACATGGCCCGCGCGCTCATCGATCGGGAGCTCGATCTCTTGCGGCGGCGCGCCCTGTCGGGGCCGACCAAGGTTCATCTGGGCGTCATGATCGAGGTGCCGTCCCTGCTGTTCGAGCTCGACGCGCTTCTGCCGCGTGTCGATTTCGTTTCCGTCGGCAGCAACGACCTGTTGCAATATTTCTTCGCCGCCGACCGCAACAACACGCGGGTAGCCGCTCGGTACGACGCCTTGTCGGCCGCACCGTTGCGGGCGCTGGGTGCCATCGTCGACGCCGCCCGGCGGCACGGCCGGCCTGTGAGCCTGTGCGGCGAGATGGCCGGCAGGCCTCTCGAGGCGATGGCGCTCATCGGTCTGGGCTACCGCTCGATCTCCATGGCCGCCGTCTCGGTCGGTCCGGTGAAGGCCATGATCCTCAGCCTGGACGTCGCAGAGCTGCAACGCTGGCTTCACGAGGCGCTCCGCACGGCGGAAGGGAATGTGCGTCCGCAGCTCAAGCGCTACGCGGAAGAGCACGGGATCGAGATTTGACCGAGCGCGGTTGCCGCGATCCCTTCCGGGCACTCCTGTGCCCACGAGCTTGCGCGTTAATGAATGTGCCCGCCCACGCGTGAGCTTTGACAACCGGCCGGCTTTGCTGAAACATGCGCCAGCCAAGCTAGGGCGTCGCGTTCGTCATGCGTATCAGGCAGGCTCAAGCGGAAACAGCCGGCGTCCGCGACGACGGACGATACCCCCCGCATGCGCTGCTGGGCGGGGATCCGGGCCGGGATGAGCAGCTCGCCCAGATCTTCCTGAACATGCGCACGGCAATGAAGGTATCGCGCGAGACGATCGCACGCCGCCTTGCCACGACGGCGTCCACCATCGAGAGCTTCGAAGCGGGCGCCGTCAGCGCCTTGCCGCATTGGAAGGAGACGGGCAGGATCGTTCGCGGCTATTGCGAGCTCATGCGGATCGATCCCGAGCCGATCCTGTGGCACATTCGCGGCCGGCTGCAAGCCCTTGCCAGCCAGGCGCGGCCGATCCGGGCTGCCCCCTCGCCGGAAGTCACGGCCGGTCGGCCCTCCACGCAGTCGCGGCGGCGCGTCACAAGCGTGCAGGCCCCCGCCCCATCCCCGCGCCGACGGCGGCGGACGCGCGCCCTGTTCGCCCTGAGCGCCCCACTTGCGCTCGCCGCCCTGCTGGTCTATCTCGCGCAAGCAGCGCCTCTGCCGGTCTACCGTGCTTCGAGCCTGTTGCCGAGCGCGCTTGGCAATGCGGTGCGCGGAGGTCTTGACTATCTGATGCTTCTCTCCGCACCCCGGCGCGACGGGCTGAGGTGGATCGACGTGAGCGATCCGCGCGTGCGCAAAGCCGACAAGCTGCAGTCCGGCGTTCGTTAGCCGGCAGAAGCCGTGCCAGGCGGGCGGCCCGCGCAGGCGACCCGCCGTCTTCCTTTTCTGTCTTCGCCAACCGTGCTGATGCCGATGACTGCCATCCCCGCCGAAAAACTCGACAAGCTCGTCCAGCGCTGGTCGACCATCCAGTCGGAGCTGAACAAGGGCGTCAACCAGTCGACCTACGTCCAGCTCTCCAAGGAGTTCGCCGAGCTCAACCCGGTCGTTGCCGCGATCCAGGCCTTGCGCAAGGTCCAGGCCGAGCATGCGGGCTTGACGGAGCTTCTTGCCGACGCTTCCGCCGACAAGGAGCTGGTGGCGCTGGCGCGGCAAGACCTGGCGGAGCTCGAGCCGCGTCTGGAAGAGCTGGAGCACCAGCTGCGGGTGCACCTCCTCCCCAAGGACGCAGCCGACGAGAAGAGCGCCATACTCGAGGTGCGCGCCGGCACCGGCGGCGACGAGGCGGCACTGTTCGCCGCCGATCTCTTCCGCATGTACAGCCGTTATGCCGAGCTGCGCGGCTGGAAGATCGAGATCATCAGCCTGTCGGAGAGCAGCCTCGGTGGGCTGAAGGAGGTCGTGGCCTCGATCGAGGGCAAGGGCGTGTTCGCCCGGCTCAAGTACGAATCGGGTGTCCATCGTGTGCAGCGTGTCCCCGCCACCGAGGCGAGCGGGCGCATCCATACCTCGGCCGCCACGGTTGCCGTGCTGCCGGAGGTGGAGGACATTGACCTCGACATCCGCCCCGAGGACATCCGCATCGACACCATGCGCGCCGGCGGCGCCGGCGGCCAGCATGTGAACAAGACGGATTCCGCGGTGCGCATCACGCATCTGCCGACCGGGCTCGTGGTCGTCTCCGCAGAGAAATCGCAGCACCAGAACCGCCGCCTGGCCATGCAGGTGCTGCGCTCCCGTCTTTACGAGCAGGAGCGCCAGAGGGCAGCCGAGACGCGCGCAGCCCAGCGCAAGGGCCAGATCGGCTCCGGCGACCGCTCGCAGCGCATCCGCACGTACAACTTCCCGCAAGGCCGCGTGACCGATCACCGCATCGGCCTGACGCTGCACAAGCTCGAACAGGTGCTCGACGGCACGGCGCTCGATGAGCTGGTCGATGCTCTCGTCACCGACCACCAGGCGAGCGAGCTCGCGGCCATGGAGAGCGACGCCCATGCCTGATCGCCCCGGCGGCGAGGCACGACTGACGCTAGGTGGAGCCCTGCAGCAGGCGACGACCAAGTTGCGCGCCGCCGGCGTCGATGGCGCCGGCGACGATGCGCGCCGCTTGCTGGCGGCCGTGCTCGGGTTGTCGGCCGCGCAGGTTCTGGGCTGGCCGGAGCGGCAGCTCGCTTCCGATCAGGCCGATACGTTGGCACGCTCGGTTGCGCGGCGCGCTGCGCGCGAGCCCGTGTCTCGCATCCTGGGCGAGCGCGAGTTCTACGGCCGCCGCTTCGCCATATCTGCGGCAACGCTCGACCCGCGAGCGGATAGCGAGACCCTGGTCGAGATGGCGCTCGGGCTCATCCACGAGGAGGGATGGGCCGCAAAGCCGCTGCGCATCCTCGACGTCGGGACGGGATCGGGCTGTCTACTGCTGTCGCTGTTGGCTGAGGTGCCGCAGGCGATGGGCGTCGGCACCGATCGGAGCCTCGCGGCGCTTCGCATTGCCCGGCAGAACGCACGGGCGCTGGGTTTGGATCGCCGCACCCGGTGGGTCGCCGCGGATATGCTGGAGGGCGTCAGCGGCGAGTTCGATATCCTGATTTGTAATCCGCCCTACATTCCAACCGCCGAAATCCGGCATCTCGAGCCCGAGGTGCGCGAATTCGACCCGATGGCGGCCCTCGATGGCGGGAGCGACGGTTTACTATATTACCGGCGATTGGCGCGAATAGCGTCTGACGTTGTCCCCGAGGGCTGGCTCGTGCTGGAAGTGGGGCATGATCAGGCCGATGCCGTCACAGGCATCCTGCTCGAGGCCGGCGCCCCGGCTGCCGGCGTGAAGATCCGATGTGATGCAGCCGGACGACGCCGGTGTGTTGCCGCCAGGGCACGGAATTGAGCATAAGGCCAGAAAGCCCTTGGATTCTGCCGCTGCCCGCGGTAGGGTACATCAAGTGGAATCGTCCACGCATCAGGCTGTTGCCGCGGTTTGGGTCTGCGGAGACGAGCGGATGTGCGGGCCGATGCGAAGCAGGTTGTATTGCTCGCAACAAGGCGACCTATCGTCAGCACCACTGATCGCCCAAGAGAAACACTGATGGTCTGAATGCCGCCGCTGTGGGCGGAGCCCGTATGCGGGTTGTGGCTCCGAGTGGAAGGCCAGGCCATCACGTCCCCTTGGATTGAACGCTCGACCGTGAACGAGCAACTCACGGATATCTCGGTCGAAGCCGGGTCCTGGCGCAAGAAGGATCATGCCCGCGCGAGCGGGGATGGGCATTGATGAGACGGGTTCAAGTAGCATAGGAGCCATTTGGGCAGTGAGGCAGGGACAGCAGAATCGCCGCGGTCGCGGCCGGAATCGAAAAAGCCAGAATCCATTAGCGCGCAGCTTCGAATCCAACGGACCGGATGTGAAGATTCGGGGCACGCCGGCGCACATTGCAGAGAAGTATCTTTCTCTTGCCCGCGATGCGCAGTCGTCTGGCGATCCCGTGCTGGCGGAGAACTATCTCCAGCACGCCGAGCACTACAATCGCATCATCATGGCCTATCGCGAGCAGATGGGTCAGCCTCCTGAGTTTGCCAACGGCAACGGTCAGCGTCCGCGCGAGCACGGCGAAGGCGGCGACGACTTCGGCGAGGAGGAGGTCGAGGACATGCTCGACGACGGCTTCCAGCCGCCGATGCAGATGCCCCAGCCGCAGATGCGTCACCCAGCGCCTTACGAGGGCCGCCACGACCGGCCGTTCCGGCGTGACCATCGCGGGTTTCGGGATCGCGACCGCGATCGCGATCGGGGCGGCGACAGGGATCGCGGAGGGGAGCGGGATCGTCAGCCCGAAGGCCGCCAGCCGCCGGCGGAACGTCCGATGCCTCCCCAGGAGCGCTCACCGGAGCCCACGGAGCCTAGCCCCGAGCCGCGTCGGCGCGACCGCTTCCAGCAGCCGCACGAGCAGCCCGATTTCCTGCGGCGACCGGTGCGGCGCGCGCGCAGCGAGAGTGCCGAGACATCACCGCAGGCCAAGGAAGAGTCTTCCCGCGATTGAGATCCGGCATCGCTCGTTTCTCAGCGTGCACCTTCGCGGGTTGTCAGCCTGTTGCAGGGGCCTTTGCGTCGCGTCTACGCTGGCGCCATGCAGCTCGATGCGTTCATTGCCACTCATGCGCCGGCCCTCGAGAGCAATGAGGTGCGGCACAATCTGATTCTCGGCGTGCTGGCTCGGGCGGCACAAGGCGCGATCCCGCAGCTCAGCATGTGGCCTCTCGGCGCGCCCGGTGCTTGCGCGATCAGGACGCCTGGGCGGCATATCATTCTGGGCGAGCTTCAGCGCGACGAATGCCATGCCTTCGCCGAGGCAATGCGGAACCTCGCCTATCCCGGCGTGGTTGGGCCCGGAAGCATGGCACCGTGGTTTGCCGAGCGAGCCGCCGAACTCGGCGCCGTTTTTGCCGATCCCATTCCGGAACGCATTTATGCGTTACACAGCGCGCCGAACCCATCCCGGCTGCCCTGGATACGCCCGCCGCGCGAAGGCCTCGGACGCCACCCTTCTTGCCGACTGGCTGATCGCATTCTCGGCCGAGGCTGTCCCTGACGACCCGGTCCCGATGCGCGCCGAGCTGGAGCAGGTGGCGAGCGAAGGGCGGCATATGTTCTGGGTGGTCGAGGGTGAGCCGGTCTCCATGGCGGGCATAGTGCGCCGCACCCGCACCACCGCTGCGATCGCCGCCGTCTTCACGCCGCCTGCGCACCGAGGGCGCGGCTACGCCGGCGCCGTCACGGCAGAGGTCGCAAAGCGCATCTTCGCGGACGGAAAGGCCGCCGCCTGCCTCTATACGGATCTGCGCAATCCCGCCTCCAACCGGTGCTATGCCAGGATCGGGTTCGAGCCGGTGTGCGATGCCTGGGTCTATCCTCGTCGCCGGCCGCAGGCCTGATATCGAGCCGCCGCCAAAGACGTTGGACAGCATACCGAGCTTGGTGTGATGCTGGGCCGTGACGGCCATCCAACGAGAGGAGAATGAGGCATGCGTATCGGCATCGCCGGACTGGGTCGTATGGGGTCCGCAATCGCGGCCCGCCTCATGGAGGTCGGCCACCAGGTCGTCGTGTGGAACCGGTCGCCCGAGAAGGTCAAGCCGCTCATCGCGGCCGGTGCCAAGGCAGCGTCGACCCCGGCGGAACTCGTCGGACAGGTCGAGGCGGTCATCACCATTCTCACCAACCGCGAGGCGATCGATGCCGTGTACGGCGGCCCGAGCGGCCTGCTGGCCGGCGATGCCAAGGGCAAGCTGTTCATCGAGATGAGCACCGTCCAGCCGGAGACGGAGGCGGCCCTGGCCGAGCGCGTGCGCGCCAAGGGCGCCGTGTTCGTCGAATGCCCGGTCGGCGGCACCGTCGGCCCGGCGCGGGAGGGCAGGCTCATCGGCGTGGCGGGCGGCACGGCCGAGGACTTCGCGCGCGCCAAGCCGATCCTCGCGCAGATGTGCCGACGGGTCGAGCATGTGGGCCCGGTCGGTGCCGGCTCCAGCATGAAGCTCGCCCTCAATCTGCCGCTGATGATCTACTATCAGGCGCTGGGCGAGTCCTACGTGCTCTGCCGGCACCTCGGCCTCGACCCCAAATGGCTGATGGAGTTCCTCTCGGAAACGTCGGGCGCGCCCAACGTGCTCAAGACGCGCGGCCCCAAGATTGCCGCGGCGCTGGTGGGAGGAGACGTAGGCCCGCCGGCCTTCGACGTCGACACCATCCGCAAGGACCTTGCCACCATGCTCGCCGAGGGCAGAACACGGGGCGGAAACCTGCCGCTGGTGGAGAAGACGCTTGCGATCTACGACGAGGCCGCTCGCGACGGTTGGGGCAAGCGTGACGGTGCAAGCCTGCCGGCCTACTGGCCCTCCCGTGTCCCTCACTGAGGCGGCGTCCATGAAGCTCTATACGTACTGGCGGTCGCTCGCCACCTTCCGGGTCCGCATCGTCCTCAACCTCAAGGGTCTCGACTACGAGCCGGTCTATGTCGATCTCGACGCCGGCGACCAGAACAGGGCCGAGTTCAAGGCCGTCAATCCGCAGATGGTTATCCCGGCGCTCGTCGAGGACGACGGCACGGTACTCTACCAGTCCATGGCGATCATGGAGTATCTCGACGAGATCCATCCCAAGCCGCCGCTGCTTCCGGCCGATCCAAGGGGCCGGGCGCGCGTGCGGGCGCTGTCGCTGATCACGGTCGCCGACTCGCACCCCCTCATCGTGCCGCGCGTCCGCAATCATCTGGCGGCGACGTTCGGGCTCGACGATGCGGGGAGAATCGCGTGGGTGCGCAACTGGCTGGCGGCAGGTCTCGATGCTTACGAGGCGCATCTCGCCCGCGACCGGATGACCGGTGCGTATTGCCACGGCGACCAGGTGACGATGGCCGACGTGTGCTTGGTCAGCCATGCCGTCGGGTACCGCGTCTTCAAGGGCGAGCTCGACAGGTACCCGACCGTGGCCCGCATCGTGGCGCGCTGCCTGACCGATGACCGCTTCGCCCGCGCCCAGCCTCTGCTTCAGCCGGGCGCACCCGCGGCGCATTGACGGATTACCACACCGACCTCGCGCCGAACCCTCCAGTGGCAGCGGCCTGACCTATGCCGCCTTCCGCAGGGGGGAGACGCACAGGGACTGGGCGATGCGATCCACGGCAACGCTCCAATCCGCCGAAGCATCGGCCGATCCCAGGCCGAACGCGCGCAACGCCTCGGCCGGGCTGCCGCCGTCGCGGAAGATGCGGGCGCACGCCAAGCGGGCATAGCCCATGGCCTGCTGCCACTGCACGGGGTTGATGTAGCGGGGGGACATGTTTGTGCCTCTCATCTGCTGTTCTTGTTGGGGACGCCACGCACTCGGACTGAAACGGGCGGCAGGCGCATCCAGCACGATGGCTCCACGACGCAAAACCCTGTCACGTGAAACCGTCAGTGACATGCGATGTCTTACGCTGGATGCACCTGCCCCAGGGACGGCCCGAAGGCCATCCGAACGCGGGGGCTGAAGCACCTCTCAGCCCTTGCGACGCTCCTCCTCACTCGCGCCCTCGCTAGCGCCGGCGGGCAGCGGCCTAATCGCCGACATCACCGCGCCGACCACCTCACGCAACGCGTGCCACGAATTCTCGCTGGACGCGGGATGGCTCATTGCAGCTGCTGCCTCGATGCTCCCGCCGCAGCCCGGGCGAGCCGCCTGGCGATACGCGTACACTTCTTCGCCTGGGCGGCGCGCCGCAGGGACTGCAAGGCGGGGGCAATTGCGGCTCTAGGAGAGATCAACGCCGACGCAACGGTACGCTGGGGGACTCGGTCGTACGCAAACGCAACGCCATGCTTACGCGAAGCAACGCCACTCTCACTCACTGACGCAGACGCAACGGAACGCTTACTCAGGCTACGCAACGCGGACGCAACGACACACGGGCCGTCTCCGCCGGAGATGCTGCGGAGATACGAGGTCGGGTTGGAGTCTTCGGTTACGCGGGGAACTTGCATGTGCAGAGAACGGCCGACAGGTGTCAGAGATTTGATCACGGAATCGTGAGTTGTGGATAAACGCGACATGCCCACTCCCGTCCACCGATTCGGCCGCACGCCCTGAACACGCATCAGTCTACCGATGTTCGCTTTGCGTTCCAACCTGACCCCTAATAGACAGTCGCTTTTGGACAACACCAAGGCCCAAAGTTGTCCGGCGTGGGGAAATCGACAGGGAAATAACTTGACTGTTGTCATGCGATCCGACGCGAGATTGGTCGCGAATCGGCGGATCTGGACCCGCCTCTGCCGCTCCTACCGGCAAAGGCAAAGAGATTCCAATGGCAGGCCAGTTCCTGATCTCGGGCCCGAGCAACGCTGGGCTGCGATTCCTGTGCGCACACGGCGCCGGCGCGGGCATGGAGACGCCGTTCCTCCGCGCGATGGCCGAGCTCCTGGCGGAGCGGGGCGTTGCGACCTATCGCTTCGAGTTCGGCTACATGGCCGCGCGGCGCCAGGCAGGAGCACGCAAGCCGCCGCCGAAGGCGGAGCGTCTCGTGGAGGAATATCGCTCCGCCGTAGAGGCCCTGCCCGCCGGGGGCCCGTTGCTCATCGGCGGCAAGTCGATGGGCGGGCGCGTGGCGAGCCTTCTCGCCGACAACCTCTATGCGGCCGGGCGCATCCGTGGGCTCGTCTGTCTCGGGTATCCGTTCCATCCGCCCGGCAAACCCGATCGATTGCGCACCGCGCACCTCGAGGCCATCACCTGCCCGACCTTGATCGTGCAAGGCGAGCGTGACCCTTTCGGCAGCCGCGTCGAGGTCGAGAGCTACCGGCTATCGTCCGCAATCCGCATTCATTGGATCGGTGACGGCGACCATGATCTCGGGCCCCGTGGCGGCTCGGGCTTCACGCGCAAGGGAAATCTCGCCGACGCCGCAAGCGCGGTTGCAGTGTTCGCACAGGCAGTCGGGGCCGACGTTCCTAGGGGGTGAGCCCTTCGTTCTCGTCACGCAGGCACGGCCTGTGGCCGCGGCAAACGCTGCGGCAGCATGAGGACGGCCGCGAGAATGATGGCGGCCGACACGGCCAGCAGGCGGAACAGGGTGTCGAAGCCCCAGTTCTCGTAGACGAAGGCGATCAGCGGCAGGGCGGCGGCCAGCACGCTGAAGCTCACCACGTAGCGCACGCCATAGATGCGCGCCCGCCATTCGCCCTCCGCCAGGCGGCCGATCATATAGTCGTTGATAGGGATCTGCCCGAACGCCGCCAGCATGAACGCCATCGCGCAGGCGAGCGCGGCCCAGTCGGAAAGGCCCGGCATGACGGCGAAGAACACCATCTGCGCGAAGGCTGCGACCGCGAACACGGTGCGGGGACCCAGCCTGTCGAGGAGGTGGCCGACGATGAGCTGGCCGATGGAGGCCAGCGCGAACACGAGGAACGCCAGCTGCCCCAGCGTGGTCGCCGAGGCGGCGATGCCGCCGAGACGCTCATCGAATACCTTGGGCAGCGCGAAGGTCGTCGACTGGAAGACGATGCTCGATACGGCAGTCGTGAGGAACACGATCATGGACACGCGGAACAGCAGCGCCTTGATGTCGGCCGGCACGTCGCGCACGGCTGCGCTCGCCCTCGACCGCGGCTTCGGGCGCACGATCTCGGTCCACGTGAGCGCGGTGTAGGCGATCCCGACGAGGATCGACACGATGCCCGGCACGATGAAGGCGGTGCGCCACCCGCCATGGTCGATGAAGAAGCCGGTGATCAGCGCGGCGCTGGCAACGCCGAGGTTGCCCCACACACCGTTGACGGCGATGCGCATGCCCGTATTGCGCCACTTCTCCACCACGATGGCGAGCCCGACGGGATGATAGATGGCCGCGAACACCCCGACCACGAACAGCCCGATCCCGACCTCGAGGGGCGTGCGCGCAAAGGCGGTGGCGATGGAGGCGATACCGATGCCGACAAAGAAGGTGCTCATCATGCCGTCGCGGCTCCACTTGTCGGCCAGCCAGCCGGCGGGCAGCGCAAAGAGGCCGAAGGCCAGGAAGCCCGGCGTCGCGTATTTCAGGAGGTCGGCGTAGCCCAGGCCCCACTCCCGATAAAGCGCCAGCGCCGCGACGGTGGCGAAGATCAGCGTGAAGAGGTGGTCGAGGAAGTGGCCGACGTTGAGCAGCAGGAAGTGAAGGCGCTCGCGCATGGGTCGCTCCTTGGGGCGGCCTTGTCGTCGGCCATAGCCTGGAAAGGCTAGCGCTTTTGTCTCGCCCCGGAAACCCTGGGCGCGGCAGGGCTGGCAGCGGGGCGGTGCATGGGGTAAGCCCTGCATCCCGAGGGTCCCTATCGCACTGCGGCAGGATCGTGACCCACAAGACAAGGAATTGTTTGCGGCGGCCGGCTCCCCGGCTTGCGGCGCGCGGGCCAGTGAACCATCTCTACCGCGCAGAGTTCTGCGCAAAGCCCCTGCTTGGAAGGAGACCTCCGTGAGAAAGCTTGTCCTTGCCGCTGCGGTCGCCGGTACGCTCATTGCGACCGGCGCCTTCGCCGCCGACCCGCCCGCGGCCGATCCGGAACTTGCCGGCTTCAGGCAGGCGTACACGACCGGTTCAGGGTTGTCCTACGTCGTCATCAAGGGCGACAAGGGCGACGAGATCTACCGGTACGGCGATGCCTCGCGCCAAGCCGCGCAGAAGGATACGCGCGGCTACATGCTCTTCACGTGCAATTCGCCGCATGTGTTCGTGGTGCAGAACCCGCCCGACAAGGCGGCCCTGCTCAAGGCTCGCGTGGTCAAGGCCGGCGAGCCGGAGTTCAGCGACCTCGACAGCAAATACATCGCCAACTGCAAGAACCCGTTCGTGAAGTCGGCGCTGCCGAAGGCAAAGTAGCGGGGCGCGGGACTCACACGATCTGGTTCACGAGGGTCGTCTCTCCGCGCCACAGACGGGCGAGGTTCTCGAGCAGGAGGTCGATGACGGCATCCTCGTAGCGTTGCGTCTCGCCGGCGGTGTGCGGCGTGATCAGCACGTTGGGCATGGCCCAGAGTGGGGAGGAGGCGGGCAGCGGCTCCTCCCGCGTCACGTCGAGGCCGGCGGCGGCAATCCGCTTCTCCTGCAGGGCGCGGATCAGCGCATCCTCGTCCACCACGCGCCCGCGCGCGACGTTGATGAGGTTGGCGGAGGGCTTCATCAGAGCGAGCGCCCTCGCGTCGATCAGGTTGGTGGTCTCCCGGGTGAGCGGACAGGTGAGCGCAACGATGTCGGCCGTCGGCAGAAGCTCGTTCAGCTTCTCGTAGCCGTAGACGGCGTCAACACCCACGCCACCTTTGTCTGCATCGCGCCGCGTGGCCACGACCTCGAGGTCGAACGCCTTGGCGAGCTTCGCCAGCCGCGCGCCGATGCGACCGAGGCCGACGATCAGCAGCTTCTTGCCGCCGAGCTCGTCCTCGCGGGCGGAGATGTCCGAGATCATCCCGCGCCACTTCTTGGCCGCCTGGTTGTCGCGGCCGGTATGCAGGTGGCGCTTGAGCGCCAGGATCAGCGCCATGGCGTGCTCGGCCACCGCGTTGGCGTTGGCGCCGGCAGCGTTGGCGAGGCGCACGCCGCTCGTGCGCAGCAGGTCCTTGTCGTACTGATCGACGCCGGCGCTGATCGATTGGATGAACTTGAGGCGCCCGGCTTTCGGCAGGAGATCGTTTTTCCATAGCATCGACGCCACCACCACGTCGGCCTCGCCAAGGCGCTCGGCGTAGGCCTCGGGCGTGCGCACCTGGTAATGCGTGATGCCGGTGGCGCGTGCGGCGAAGCGCTCGGCCATCTGGTAGGCGGGATGGGCGAAGCAGATGTTGAGCTTGTCTCTGGCTGGCAGCATGTGAATTCCGATCAGAACGCGCGCAAGGGGAAGTAGCGCAATACCAGCTCCTCGAAGCGACCGCTTTCGCGCAAGCGTCGCAGCGCCGCGTTGATGAGGGTCTTGAGCTGCGGGTCGTCACGGCTGACCGCGATGCCGACGCCGTCACCGAAGTACTTGGGCTCGCTGTAGGGCCCGCCCTTGAACTCGCAGCAGGCCTTCGAGCCCGTGCCGTTGAGCCAGAAGGCGAGGCTGATGCCGTCGTCGAACAGAAGCTCGACCGCGCCCGTGATGAGCGCGTCGCGTGCCAGCTCGGGCGTGTCGAATGCGCGGATCGAGCTGTCGCGGAAGAAGACGCGCAGATAGGCCTCGTGCGCGGTACCCTTGGTGACGGCTATCTTGCGGCCCTCGAGCCCCTCGGGAGTGGCATCGAGGCGCCCCGAATTGCGCTTGCCGACGAAACGCGCCGGCGTGTGATAGTAGCGGTCCGTGAAGTCGACCGCGCGCAGTGCGCTGGCGCTGATGGCGTGCGAGGCGATGACCGCATCGGTCTCGCCTCGCCGTAGCGCCGGCAGCAGCTCCGCCCACGGCCTGACCTGGATGTCGCAGGCGGCCGCCAGCTCGAGGCAGATGGCGCGCGCCACATCGACGTTGAAGCCCGTGAGGACGTTGTCCTCGTCGTAGTAGTTGAAGGGCGGGTAGTCGCTGTCGGTGAGGAAGCGGATGGCGACGCGGCGCGGCAGCTGCTGGGGCTCGCCGGAGTCGCCGGCGGGCGCAGACGACGGCCCCGGCGCCTGCGCGATCGCGCGCGGCAGCGAGCCAATGCACACGGCAAGGCCAACAAAAAGTAGGGCAACTGCCAGGCGATGCATCGGTAACATGCTCATCCGGGTCGGCCAATTCGTGGCGCGGGGGCGACCATGGCCATTCAACGTCATGGACATGGAGTCGCCGGACGCAGGCGCCCGGCGAATCCGGGCGGCATACTAGCGCGAAGCCGCTGGCCCGCACAGCCGGCTCCGCCGCCGCGCTCCCTCCGAATCGAAGACCAGTACGCCTTTCTTGTGGGCTCGCTCGTCGATCTGGCGACGCTGCAGGATGCCGAGGCCGAGGCGCTGGACAGCGGCGTGGCCACCTACGAGGTCCTGCTTGCGGGTGGTCTCGTCTCCGAGCCCGACTATGCCGCGGCGCTGGCCCGCCGGCTTGGCGTCGCGGTCGCCTCCTGGGATGTCGAGCTCGAGCTCATCGACCCGGCGCGTACGCAGGGAACCGACCTCGGGTTGCCGGCCCGCATTGCCGGGCGGAGCTGCCGTCTGCTGGCTGCGACCGAAGCCGCGCCCGACGCCTTGTCCAGTCGTGTTGCAGCGTTGCGGGCGCAGCAGATGGAGGTCGCCCTGGCGACCCGCGCGCGCATCGAGGCGGCGCTGGAGGCGCGCCTGCAGTCGGAGAGGGTGGACCGCGCCGTGCGCGGCCTCTTGCGCACGCAGCCGGAAAGCTCGGCTGGGGCGCCGTTTGCGACCTGGCAGGTGATTGTCGGCGTTGGCGTGCTGGGCCTCATCATCGGCGGCTTCGCCGTGCTGCCGGATGCCACCATCGCCGCACTGACGGCGCTGGTCGCCCTGCCCTTTCTGTGCGTGACAGCGCTGCGGCTCGTCGCCCTGCGTCAGGCGCTGGCAAGCTCCAAAGGGAAGGCGCGCGTGGGCAGACCTCGCTTCCAGCGCGCGCCCGACCGGCTGCTGCCGGTCTATACCGTGCTCGTCCCGCTCTACCGCGAAGCCAATGTGCTGCCCGGCCTTGTCCGCTCGCTGCAGGCGCTCGACTATCCGCCCGCCAAGCTCGAGATCTTCCTCATTCTGGAGGCCGACGACCTCGAGTCGCAGGCGGCCGTGCTGAGCCTTGCTCTGCCGTCGAGTTTCCGCACTCTTATCGTCCCGGGCCAGGGACCGCGTACCAAGCCCAAGGCCCTCAATTACGCGCTGCAGTTCGCGCGCGGCGATTTCGTCGTGGTTTATGACGCCGAGGACCGCCCGCATCCCCGCCAGCTGCGTCGCGCGTGGGATGTGTTCCGGGAGGCTCCGGCGGAGCTGGCCTGTTTGCAGGCCCAGCTCAACATCTACAATCCCGGCCGCAGCTGGTTCACGCGTCAGTTCACCATCGAATATTCAGCGCTCTTCGATGCCATTCTCCCCGCGCTCGAGTCGCTGCAATTGCCCGTGCCGCTGGGCGGCACCTCCAACCACTTTCCGCGCGCCGTGCTGGTCGAACTGGGCGCCTGGGACCCCTTCAACGTCACGGAGGACGCCGACCTCGGCATCCGCATCGCTCGGCGGGGCTATCACACGGGCGTGCTGGCATCGACGACGTGGGAGGAAGCGCCGCCGGCCTTCGGCGTGTGGCTCCGGCAGCGCACGCGCTGGCTCAAGGGCTGGATGCAGACCTACCTCGTCCATACCCGGTACCCATGGCGCCTCAACCGGGAGCTCGGTCCCGGCGCAGCGATCGGCTTTCACGCGCTGATGGGTGGGCTGATCGGATCGGCTCTCCTGCACCCGCTCTTTTACGTCCTGCTCGCCTACTACTGGTTCTCCGGCGGCCTCCTGGCGCCGGCCGAGTCGACCGCGGGCGAGGTGCTATGGGCGGTCACCGCCATCAATCTGGCCTTCGGCTACGTCGTGTCGATCCTGGTCGGGGTCGTGAGCGTGCTGCGCCGGCGCCGCCCGGGGCTCGCCGTCTTCGCCCTGCTCATGCCGCTCTACTGGATCCTGATCTCGGCCGCTGCCTATCGCGCCCTCTGGCAGCTCGCCCGCTCGCCCTACCTGTGGGAGAAGACAGAGCACGGCTCCCCTCGGGCTGGGCCCGGCTAAGGCTTTGCAACCATCAGCCAGAAGATCGCGAGCACCGCCGCGAAGGCCGGAAAGCCGAAGGCGAACCAGAGGCGGAACAGATCCCCGTATTCGGCAGGCAGCGGCTTGGCCTCGCAAGCGGCCATCGCGGCGAGGTCGCGCATGCGCATCTGCATCCATACCACCGGCAGCCAGAACGCACCCGTGAGAAGGTAGAGCGCGATCGACCAGAATATCCAGCCGTCGAGCAGTGAGTAGCCGACGATCCACGCGAGCAGCGCGCCGGTGATCGGCTGCACCACGACGGCCGTGGCCGTGAACAGGAAGTCGGCGATGACGACGATGCGCGCCACGCCGGCAATGGTTGCCGCATCGCCGGTGCGATGTGCCAGCAGCATGAAGAAGGCGATACCCGCCCCGGTGCCGAGCAGCACCGCCGCGCCGATGATGTGGAGGAACTTGAGAGCGAGGTAGGCCGTCATCAGCGATCGTCCAAGGTCGCGAGCGCGAAGGCGATGAGCATCGCGATCGGCGCGATCTTGAGGAGAGGGCCCAGCGGATCGGCCCACAGCCGCGGCAGGAGGAATGTCGCAGAAGCAGGGTAGCCGATCGACAGCATCAGCGCCGCCCACAGCCCGGTGCGCGCGGTTGCCCTCACCGCAATCGCGCTGCCGACCAGGATGTCGGCGATCGCTGCAGCCGTCGCGAGGGGGCCTGGAGCGCCGATCCCAGCCTCCGCCAGCAAGGCCCTGGCTGCCTCCGATCCCGGCCCCAGCGCAATGAGGCCGGTTGCAATCCAGTAGAACACGAGCACAGCGAGCGCGACGGGCTTGAGGAGATAGAGCGCTGCGAACCATCGTTCCTGCACGGAAGCCGGCTCTGCTTCGAGGGCCGCTTGCAGGGAGACGGGCGCGATGCCGGTGAGGCGCGTCCACTCCGCTGGCTCGCCGATGCCGCCGTATGCGATCTCGCGCAGCAAGGTCGTGCGCAGCGGCGGCCGCCATCCGAGCAGGCCGGCGAGATCCCCGGCCCCGAACACGGTTGCCGCCAGCCAGTGCGGCACGCGCACCGCCGGGGCGGCGCGACGTCCGAGCCAGCGGCGGTAGTGGCCGAGCACCGCATCGAGCGTGAGGCGCTCGGGCCCCGCGATTTCGATCGTGAGACGTGCCGGCGCACGGGGCTCCAGGAAGAACATCACCGTTCGTACCACGTCGTCGAGCTGCACGATCTGCAGCAGCCCGGCGCCGGCGACGCTCGGCAGCACCGGCAGCGAGGCGAGGCCGCGGAAGAGAGCACTGCCGCCGTAAGCCGCTCGTCCGACCACCACCGATGGGCGCAGGATCACCCAATCGAGGTCCAGGCGCATGAGGGCCTTCTCGCCGCGGAGCTTGGTGCGGGAGAACGCGGTGGGCGTGGCACGGTCGACTCCGATTGCCGACACCTGCACGACGCGGCGCACCCCGGCCTGCTCGCAGGCTGCGAACAGCGCCGCCGCGCCTTCCACGTGCACACCCTTCGTCGAATCCCTCGGCCCATCCTGCAGCACGCCGGCGCAATTGACGAACGCGTCGATGCCGGCAAGATGCGGGAGCCATACGGCGGGCTCCCGCGCCTTGGCGATGTCGAGCGCGATGTACGGAACGTCTGCTGGGAGCCTGGCGGCAGCGCGGGAACTGCGGACGACCGCTACCACCTCGTATCGCCGACTTCGCAGGCTGGCCAGCACGGCCGAGCCGATAAGGCCGTTGGCGCCCGTCAGCAGCACGCGCAAGGCTTCCTCCATCTCTTTGCGGGTGCGCTCGGATCGCCCGTTTTCAGGCCTTGTTGTGCGCAGATTGGTGCCACCGGACTGGCGATCGCTGGGATCGCCCGACCAAGCGGCGTGCCATGGGCACCAGTGCTTCTGCCTATGCCTAGTGGTGATTGACCCGGCGGCCAAGACAGCGTTGTGTACGGACTGGCCGGCCGATCGCGAGAAGGGGAAAGATCAGGCGTGACGTGGTCGATCATAGCCAGAGACGAAGAGACCGGACGTGTCGGCATCATCGTCGCCACGCGATTCTTTGCCGTTGGCGCACTGGTGCCGCACATTCGCACCGGCATAGGGGCTGTTGCAACGCAGGCGTTCATCAACCCCCATTATGGCCCGAAGGGCCTGGAGCTGCTGGCGGCCGGCCATTCGGCAGCCGAGACGATCGGTTTGCTGACCTCAGCCGACGAGGGCCGCCACAACCGCCAGGTGCACGTGATGGATAAGAGCGGGCGGTTTGCCGCTTACACCGGAGCCCATTGCATCGACTGGTGCGGCCACCGCATCGGCGAAGCCTTCTCCGTCGCCGGCAACATGCTGGCCGGGCCCGCCGTTCTGCACGAGACGATCAGGGCCTATGAGGCGGGAGCCGGCACGCCGTTCGCGCGACGCCTGCTCGCCGCCATGCGGGCCGGCGAGGCGGCCGGCGGCGACAAGCGCGGCAAGCAGTCTGCGGCGCTGCTGATCCACGACGGCGAGGCTTTTCCGCTCTACGACCTGCGCGTCGATGATCACCCCGATCCCTTGGCCGAGCTGGCGCGGCTGGAAGCCGTGGCCCGCGAGCGCTGGGTGCACTTCCGCCGCCAGATGCCGAGCCGGGCGCAGCCGTCCGGCCTCGTCGACAGGGGTGGCCTTGAGGCGCTCGTGGCGCGATCCATCGCAGAGGGCTACGAGTGACAACGGCGCCGCTCCTCGAGGTTGACGACCTTCGCGTCGCCTTCGAGGGCGATCGCGGGCGGCTCACCGAGGCCGTATCCGGGGTGAGCTTCGCACTGGCGCGCGGCCGGACGCTTGGCATCGTCGGCGAGTCCGGCTGCGGCAAGAGTGTCACCGCTCTGTCCATCATGCGGCTGCTGCCAAAGGTCGGCACGCGCATGTCCGGCTCCGTCGTGTTCGAGGGACGGGATCTCGGGCGGCTGCCGGAGTGGGATATGCAGAACCTGCGCGGCAACCGCCTTGCCATGATCTTCCAGGAGCCGATGACCTCGCTCAATCCGAGCTTCACGGTGGGCGACCAGGTGGGCGAGGCCCTGATGCGCCATCGCGGGCTTTCTGCGGCGGCCGCACGCCGCACCGCCATCGACATGCTGACCCGCGTGCGCATCCCTTCTCCGGCTTTGCGGGCCGACGAGTATCCGCACAGGCTCTCGGGCGGCATGCGCCAGCGGGTGATGATCGCCATGGCGCTCGCCTGCGCGCCGGCGCTGCTGATCGCCGACGAGCCCACCACGGCGCTCGACGTCACCATCCAGGCCCAGATCCTCGACCTTCTGCGGCAGCTGCGCGCGGAGACCGGCACGGCCATCATTCTCATCACCCATGATCTGGGCGTGGTGGCCGAGACCTGCGACGACGTGGCCGTCATGTATGCCGGCGAGATCGTCGAGCAGGCCCCTGCCGCGCGCCTCTTCAGCACGCCGCAGCATCCCTACACCGTGGGGCTTCTAGGCTCGATCCCGCTCATCAGCACCAGGCGCGAGCGCCTGGCCACGATCGCAGGACAAGTGCCGCGCCTTTCCGGCCAATTCATCGGCTGCCGTTTCGCCAGCCGCTGCCCTTTTGCCGACGCTCGCTGCCGCACGGAGGTGCCGCCCCTCGCCACCGTCGGTGCCGCCCACCAGTCGCGCTGCTGGAAGACGCCGCTCGAGGCGCTGGTTGCATGAGGGCCTTCCGACACAGCTCGTCGGTCGTAGGTTGGGTCAAGCGAAGCGCAGACCCAACACCGTTTACGGGTCGCGACCAAATATATGTTGGGTCATCGCTGGCGCTCGACCCAACCTACGCAGGCCTGAGCACATGAGTGCCCCACTCCTCGTCCTCAACGACGTCATCAAGCACTTCGCGGTGCGCCGGTCGCTGCTCGGCGTGCCGACGGCTGTCGTGCGTGCGGTTGACGGTGTGTCGTTGGAGGTGCGCGATGGTGAGACGCTGGCACTCGTCGGCGAGTCGGGCTGTGGCAAGTCGACGGTCGGCCGGCTCGCACTCGGGCTCATCGAGCCGACCAGCGGGAGCGTGCTGCTTGCCGGCCGCGACCTTGCTTCACTATCCGCCGCAGCACTGCGGCGCGCCCGCGCCGGGGCGCAGCTGATCTTCCAGGACCCCTACGGATCGCTCAATCCCCGGATGACCGTGGGCGAGATGCTGGCCGAGCCGCTGTTGCTGCACACGGACCTCTCGCCCGCGGACCGGCGCGGGCGCGTCGCCGACCTGCTGCACACGGTCGGCCTCAGGCACGACCACGCGCAGCATTACCCGCACGAGTTCTCCGGCGGCCAGCGCCAGCGCATCGCCATCGCACGGGCGCTGGCGGCCGAGCCGAGGCTGATCGTCTGCGACGAGCCCGTCTCCGCTCTCGACGTCTCCATAAGAAGTCAGATCCTGAACCTGCTCAAGGACCTGCAGCAGCGCCTCGGGCTCGCCTACATCTTCGTCAGCCATGACCTGGCAGTGGTCAAGCACATCGCCACGCGCGTCGCCGTCATGTATCTCGGGCGCATCGTCGAGAGTGCCGGATGCGATCAGCTCTTCGCCCAGCCGCGCCACCCCTATACCCAGGCACTTCTGTCCGCCGTGCCATCCCTGTCGGCGGGCGAGCGGCGCACGCGGCACATCCTGCCCGGGGATCCGCCCAGCCCGCTGACGCCCCCGGCCGGATGCCATCTGCATCCGCGCTGCCCGCATGCACAAGAAGTTTGCAGTCGCTCGCGCCCTGACCTGGAGGCGACCTCCGATGGGCACGCTACGGCTTGCCATCGCTGGCACGACATAGTTTCCTCTGCTGCGCCCGAGCCCGCCGCCGGACCGGAATTTTCACCCAGCCTGCAGCGTTTATTCCGGGCGTTCGATGCCAAGGTGGAAGACTGACCTTCGACGCGGTGATTCACACTCCGGGAGTGCGCGACATGCGTAGGCTTTCCTTCGTCGGCGTTGCTGCAGCCGTAATGCTCGCCAGCTCGGGCGCCATCGCGCAGACCACGCTGCGCATCGGCTTGGCGGAGGACCCGGATGTGCTCGACCCCACGCTGGCGCGCACGTACGTGGGGCGCATCGTCTTCGCGTCGCTGTGCGACAAGCTGTTCGACATCGACGATAAGCTCAACATCGTGCCGCAGCTGGCGCTCTCGCAGGAGACGTCGACGGATGGCAAGACCGTCACCATCAAGTTGCGGCCCGGCGTCAAGTTCCACGACGGGGAGACGATGGACGCGGAGGCGGTGAAGGCGAGCCTGGAGCGTCACATGACGATGCAGGGCTCCTTCCGCAAACCCGAGCTCGCCGCCGTTGACAAGGTGGAGGTGGTGGACGGATCCACTGTGCGCCTGCAGCTCAAGAACCCCTTCTCGCCCCTCATCGCCCAGCTGGCCGACCGCGCCGGCATGATCATGAGCCCCAAGGCGATCAAGGAGGCCGGCGACAAGTTCGGCCTCAAGCCCGTGTGTGCCGGCCCCTTCAAGTTCGTGGAGCGCGTACAGCAGGACCGCATTGTGCTCGACAAATTTGCCGACTACTGGAATGCGGCCGACGTGCATGTCGATCGCATCGTCTTCCGGCCGATTGCGGAGTCGACAGTGCGGCTCGCCAACCTCAAGTCCGGCAGCCTGGACCTCATCGAGCGTGCGCTTGCCACCGACCTCAAGGAGATCAGGGCTGATCCCAAGCTCAAGCTCGCGACGCAGATCGAGATCGGCTACCAGGGGCTGACCCTCAATCTGGCCAATGGCGAGGCCGGCAAGAACGGTCCTTTCGGCAAGGACGCGCGCGTGCGCCAGGCGCTGGAGGCGGCCATCGACCGCAAGGCCTTGTCCGACGTCGTCTTCAACGGCGAGGTGCTGCCGGGCAACCAGTGGGTCAGCCCCAAGAGCCCCTATTACCAGGAGCAATTCCCTGTGCCCGGGCGCGACGTGGCCAAGGCCAAGAAGCTGCTGGCGGATGCCGGCGTGGCGACCCCCGTCGCCGTCGACTTCATGGTGCCGAACAACCCGGAAAGCCGCCAGGTCGCGGAGGTGCTGCAGGCGATGGCGGCCGAGGCGGGCTTCGACCTCAAGATCCGCGTCACGGAGTTCGCCACCTCGCTCACAGAGGCGGAGCAGGGCCGCTTCCAGGCCTACTTCATCGGCTGGAGCGGTCGGATCGATCCGGACGGCAACAGCTACATCTTCCACAAGTGCGGCGCGCCGCAGAACAACGGCCACTACTGCGACAAGGATGTCGACCAGTGGCTCGACGAGTCGCGCAAGGTCTCCAAGCTGGAGGACCGCAAGGCCATCTACGGGAAGATCGCGGAGAAATATCTCAAGCAGGGCTCGATCATCTATCTCTACCACCGCCTGGTGATCATCGCGCATTCCGCCAAGCTCGAGGGCTACAAGCAGCTCCCCGACGGCCTGGTGCGCGTGGTGGGTGTGACGCTGAAGCCGTGAAAGACGCGGCAAGAGCGTTCCCTCCCCCCTCGTGGGGGAGGGCTAGGGAGGGGGGGATTGCAGGACCTCCACGTCGTGGATCCCCCCACCCCTTTCCCCTCCCCGCTAGGGGGAGGGGACACGAGCGAGAAGGGTAGCTCGCCATGCTCGTGTTCCTCGCCAAGCGGCTGCTGCAGCTGGTCCCGACGCTGTTCTTCGTGTCGGTGATCATTTTCGGCCTGCAGCAGCTGCTTCCAGGCGATCCGGCGCTCGCCATGGCCGGTGAGGAGCGCGATCCTGCCGTGCTCGCGCAGATCCGCAAGCAATACCGCCTCGATCAGCCCGTCCACGTCCAGTACGTCTATTGGGTCGGCGGCGTCCTTTCTGGCAACCTCGGCGAGTCCATGCGGCTGAAGGAGCCGGTGCTGAAGCTGATCGCCCAGAAGTTCCCCGTCACCCTGCAGCTCGCGTTGATGGCGATCCTCTTCTCGCTCTCGATCGGTGTGACGGCGGGTGTCGTTTCCGCCGTCAAGAAGGACACGGCGCTCGACTATGCGGTCAATGTCGTGGCGCTGTGGGGCATCTCCACGCCAAATTTCTGGCTCGGCATCCTGCTCATATTCCTATTCGCGGTGCAGCTGGGCTGGTTGCCCGCGTCCGGCTACGTCGGCCCCTTCGAGGACTTCTGGCTCTCGCTCGAGACCACGATCCTGCCGGCCTTCGTGCTCGGCAACTCGTTTGCCGCCGTTCTCATGCGCCATACGCGCAGCGCCATGTTGCAGGCGATGGGCAGCGACTACGTGCGCACCGCGCGCGCCAAGGGCCTGGCCGAGCGTGTCGTCGTCCTGAAGCACGCCATGCGCAATGCGCTGACCCCCGTGGTCACGCTGGGCGCGCTGGAGCTGGGCACCCTACTCTCGGGCGCTGTGCTCACCGAGCAGGTGTTCTCCATCCCGGGGTTCGGCAAGCTGATCGTCGACAGCGTATTCAACCGCGACTACCAGGTCGTGCAGGGCGTCACGCTGATCACCGCCACGACCTACATCCTCCTCAACCTGCTCGCCGACGTGGCCTACGTGCTGATCAACCCCAGGCTCAGGAGCTAGCCGTGGCCGTCGCAGAGACCGTGGTGGCGGAGTTGCATGAGGAAAGCCCGGGCGTGCGGGCGTGGCGACGGCTGCTCGAGCGTAAGAGCGCGGTGCTTGGGCTCGTGATCATCGTGCTGTTCGTCCTGATCGCCGTCTTCGCTCCGCTCATTGCCCCAAATGACCCGACGCAGCAGAGCTGGACCGCTATCCGCAGGCCGCCCTCGCTGCAGCACTGGTTCGGCACCGACGAGTCCGGGCGTGATCTGTTCGCGCGGGTGATCTTCGGCGCTCGGGCATCGCTGCTCGCTGGTGTCGTGTCCATAGCGATTGCGCTCGCCCTCGGGGTGCCCATCGGGCTGCTGGCCGGCTACGGCGGGCGCTGGATCGACGCGCTCATCGGCCGCCTCACCGATGCCATGCTCGCCTGCCCCTTCCTGATCCTTGCCATCGCGATGGCCGCCTTCCTCGGCCCGTCGCTGCAGAACGCCATGATCGCCATCGGCCTCACGGCAACGCCCATCTTCGTGCGCCTGACGCGCGGGCAGGTGATGGCCGTGAAGGTGGAGGACTACGTCGAGGCGGCCCGCGCGGTCGGCAATCCGCCGGTGCGCATCGCCGTGAAGCATATCCTGCCCAACATCCTTCCCGCGCTCATCGTCCAGGCGACGATCTCCATTGCTACCGCCATCATCGCCGAGGCCAGCCTGTCCTTCCTCGGGCTCGGGCAGCAGCCCCCGGCGCCCTCGTGGGGCTCGATGCTTAACACGGCCCAGCGCTTCCTCACGAACGCGCCGTGGATGGCGGTGTGGCCGGGGCTTGCCATCTTCCTCGCCGTGCTCTCGTTCAACATCCTTGGCGACGGCCTGCGCGACGCCCTCGATCCCAAGGAGCGCTGACGATCGCGAGGCGGATGGCCGCGATTGCCTCCGCCGCAGGTGCTCAGTCGCGAGGTTGACCCCTTCCCAGAACGCTCGCTACCATCCTGCCGGATGCTGCAAAGGCGCCTGCGCTAGCACCCTGGACGATACCCCCGGCCTGCAGTGTCCTTGAATGGCGCCGGCCTCGCGAACTGGCGGCCGGCTCCCCCGAAGGGTTGACCATGGATCGGCGCGGCTTCATCGCCGGCTCTGCGGCTGCGGCGACTATGCTGGCCGCGCTCCCCGCGCCCGCGCAGGATACCTATCCTTCGGGTGCCATTACGCTGATAAACCCGTTCCCGCCCGGCGGCGCCGTGGATGCCGTGGCGCGTCCCCTGGCCGGCGTGCTGGAGCAGCAGCTCAAACAGTCGGTGGTGATCGAGACCAGGCCCGGTGCGGCGGGTCTGGTCGGCGCCCGCTACGTAGCAAACGCCGTCGCCGACGGCTACACGCTCCTCCTTCACAGCGCATCGCTTGCCGGTTTCGCCGAGGTCGACCGGCTCTACGGCCGCCCGGTGAGGTTCACGCGCGCGGATTTTATTCCGATTGCGCGCCTGATCGCGGACCCCATGGTGCTGATCGTGAACGGCCGGCAGCCCTACGCAACGCTGCGCGACTTCGTGGACGACGTGGGAAAGCGGCCCAACCAGCTCGCCTACAGTTCGTCGGGCCCGCACGGCGCGCTGCACCTGCCGATGGCCTTGTTTCTGAAGGCCGCTGGCCTCGAGATGAAGCACGTTCCCACCAACGGCGGCGGCCCCGCGCTCGCTGCGCTTCTCGGCAACAGCGCGCAGGCGCTTGTGTCCTCGATCGCGGCGGCGAGTGCGCAGATCCGGGCCGGGAAAGTCCGTGCACTCGCCTCGTTCGGCGCCAGGCGCGATCCGGCGTTCCCGGATGTTCCGACCATGAAGGAGCAGGGCTATGACGTGGAGTTCTACCTCTGGGTCGGCCTGTTCGCTCCCAAGCGCACGGCAGAACCGATCATCGTGAGGCTGCGCGAGGAGATCGGCAGGGCCGCGGCCACGAACGAGTTCCGCCAGGCCATCAAGAGCGTCGGCCAGGAGGTCGCCTATATGGACCAGCCGGAGTTCAAGGCGTTCTGGGACGCGGACGCCCGGCGGGTGGAGGAAGCGGTACGCCAGATCGGCAAGATTTGAGCGGCAACACCCCCGCGATCGAACCCGCGATTGCCTCTCCCCGAGCCCTGATGCGATTGTTCCTTCGCCTAGATTTCTAGGGAGATCACCGTGGCCCGCATTCCCTATCCCGACCTCGACAAGGCGAGCGACGAGGTGCGCGTAATGCTCGGCCGGCTTCCAGCGCCGGCCAACATCTTCAAGATGATGGCGCACGCCGAGACCTGCGTGAAGCCGGTGATGAAGCTCGGGGGCACCCTGCTTGGCAAGCTCGAGCTCGACCCCAAGTTGAGGGAGCTTTGCCTCCTGCATGCCGTGCGGCTCGAGGGCGGGGACTACGAGTGGGAGCAGCATGTGCCGATCGCCCGGGATCTCGGTTGCACGCCGGAGCAGATCGAGGCCCTGGAGATCAGTGACGACGCGGCGCTCTGCTTCGACGCACGCGAGCAGGCCGCATTGCGCTTCACGCGCGAGGTGGTGTTGGACGTGGCGGCCTCCGAGGCGGCGCTGTCGGACGTCCGCGCCCATCTTTCAGATCGCCAGGTGGTGGAGCTCATCATCATGGCCGGCTTCTACATCACGCTTGCGAGGCTGACGGAGACACTGGGCGTCGAGACCGACCCGCCCATGGGCAGCGTCCTGATCCGCGGCATCGAGGCGCGCGTGGCGGCCAAGGCCGGCCGCACCTGACGGTCCGCACCGGCCTCGCGGAGCAGACACGACTCTGTCATCCCGGAATTCGCGGCAGCGGATATCCGGGACCCAGGGGCCGAACTGTCACCCTCGTGGTGAGCTTGTCGAACCACGAAGCCGCCGGCGCAACCTATCGCCCTTCGACAAGCTCAGGGCGGTGTCGGCCGTGCGGCCCAGGGTACCGGCTCGCGGGTTTAGTGCGCGGCCGGCATGGCATCGACCTTAACCGCCGAGGAAGATGCGGCGTACTTCCGGGCTGTCGATGAGCGTCGGGGACGGCCCCTCGATGGCGAGGCGTCCGCTCTCCAGGATGTAGCCGCGCGTCGCCATGGAGAGCGCGAGGCGCACGTTCTGCTCGATGAACAGGATCGCCATCCCCTCGGCCTTCAGCACCTCGAACACGGACTTCATCTGCTCCATCACCTGCGGCGCCAGGCCGAGGAACGGCTCGTCCACCATCAGGAGCCGCGGCAGCGCCATCAGGCCGCGGCCGAGCGCCAGCATCTGCTGCTCGCCGCCCGACAGCGTGCGGGCGAGCTGGGCCTTGCGCTCGGCCAGCCGGGGAAACAGCGAGAAGACGCGCTCGATGGACTTGGGGCGAGCCGTCTTCGCTGCCGGATGCCAGGCTCCGAGCGTCAGGTTCTGCAGGACCGTGAGGTGCGGGAAGACGCGGCGCCGCTCCAGCACGTGGGAGATGCCGAGGCTCGCGCGCGCATGCGTCGGCCGGCCGAGCAGGCTCGATCCCTCGAAGCGGATATCGCCCGCCTTGGCGCGAAGCAGCCCTGTGATGGTGTTGACCACGGTGCTCTTGCCGGAGCCGTTGGGGCCCAGCAGAGCCACGCTCTCGCCGGCAGCGACCGACAGCGACACGCCCCACACCACCTGGTAGTCGCCGTAGGAAACCTCGAGGTCCTTGACGTCAAGCAGCATCGGCAGTGCCCCCGAGGTAGGCATCGACCACGGCGGGGTCCTGGCGCACGGCGTCGGGTTTGCCGAAGGCGATGCGCCTGCCGGCGTACAAGGCGAGGATGCGGTCGGCGATGTGCATCATCACCTGCATGTTGTGCTCGATGGTGACGATGGTGACGCCGCGCCGCTTGAGCTCCAGCACCAGATCGACGAGGCCGGGGATGGTGCGCTGATCGACGCCGCCGGTCACCTCGTCCATCAGGATGATGCGCGGCTTCATGGCGAGCCCGCGCGCAAGCTCGAGGCGCTTGCGCTGCCCGGTCGAGAGCTCGCGGGCGAAATGATTGCGCTTCTCCAGGAGATCGACGAAGGCCAATGCCTCCAGCGCCTGCTCTCGCGCCGCCTTCATGTCGGAGGTGCGGGCGAGCGCCCCGACGATGACGTTCTCGGTCACGGTCAGGTCGGGGAAGGGCTTGAGCTTCTGGAAGGTGCGGCCGACGCCGAGGCTGCTGATCTTGTCGGGGCGCATTCCGGTGATCTCGCGGCCATCGAGGAATACCCGGCCGGCGTCGAGCGGCTGGAACCCGGTGATCAGGTCGAACAGCGTCGACTTGCCGGCGCCGTTGGGGCCGATGATGCCCACGATCTCGCCGGCATTCACATCGAAGGTGATGTCGGCGTTGGCCATGAGGCCGCCGTAGCGCTTGGTGGCGCCCTTGACGTCGAGCAGCAGGCTCATCGCGTCTTTCCTCCGCGGCGCCGCACGCGCTCCTCGAAAAGGCTCAGGATGCCCGTCGGCCGCCACATGCAAACGGCGAGGATCAGGATGCCGTAGACGATAAGATCGATGGTGCGGCCGGTGCCGCCGAACCAGATGCGGCTGTATTCGGAGAGAGGGATCAGGATGGCGGCGCCGAGCGCCGGCCCCCACAGCGTGCCGCTGCCGCCGAGCACCGTCATCAGCACCACGATGATGGAGATGTCGTTGGAGAACAGCCGCTCCGGATCGAGCACGAGCACGTACTGGCCGTAGAACGTGCCGGCCACCGACATCATGGCGGCGGAGAGCATGAAGGCCAGAACCTTGTGGCGCGCAATGGCGATGCCGAGACTCGCTGCGGCGTCGGGCTCGTCGCGCAACGCCTGCAGGCGGAAGCCGAAGCGGCTGCGGCGCAGCTTCCAGACCAGAAAGTAGCCCGCGGCCGCCGCCGCGAGCGCGAGGTAGTAGTAGGGCACCTTGCTGGTGTGGAACTGCAGGTAGAACCACGGCGAGGTGCGGTTGATCGGCACGTAGAGGCCGGAAGCGGCACCGACCCATTCCCAGCGCTGGAACACGATCTGCACACTCGTGCCGATCAGCAGGGTGGCGATGGCGAAATAGTGGCCGCGCAGGCGCAGGGTAGGCACGCCGATCGCGATCGCCCCGAGCGCGGAGAGAACCACCCCCACCAGCAGCCCCGCCCAGGGCGTGATCGAATACTTGGCGAAGAGCACAGTGGAGGAGTATGCGCCGACGCCGAAGAAGATCGCGTGCCCGAGGCTGATCTGCCCCGAGAGCCCCGCCACCACGTTCCACGACTGCGCCATCAGGGCGTAGAGCAGCACGAGGATCATCACGTGGTGGGAGTACTGCGCAGTGAAGACGAAGGGGTAGGCCAGGAGCAGGAGCGCGATCGCCGCGCCCAGCGCCATCACCCACAGCGGCGGCCGCGGCCACAGCCGCTCGGCCCGTGCGAGCTCCAGCATGCGCGCCTGATCGCTTGCCATCGTCTAGTGTCCCGATTCCGAAGCCCGCTCCCGAACCCAGTCGCCAGCTCTGGCGAGCTTCGGAATCGCAAGGGACACTGGAATCGTAGATTCTCCAGTGCGGTTCAGACCGAGAAACTCACGCTGAACCATGCCGCGAACTCCGGGAAGTTTCTCGATCATCGCGCTAGAACCTGCCGAACAGGCCGTTGGGCCTGACGATCACCACGGCGAGATAGAGCGCGAACACGACGAGCGTCTTGTAGGAGGGGTCGAGCAGGAGGCCGCCCAGCGACTCGACCAGCCCGATCAGCACGCCGGCAACAAGACTGCCGAGAATGCTGCCGAACCCGCCGAGCGCCACGGCCACGAACGCCAGCAAAGCAAAATTCACGCCGACATCCGGGAAAATATAGAAGAAGGTCGAGAGCATCGAGCCGGCCACGCCGACACAGCCGAGTCCGATGGCCCAGCCAAGGGCCGACATGCTCTCGGTCGGGATGCCCATCACGGCCGCCGCCTGCCGGTCCTGCGCTGTCGCCTGCAGTCCGAGCCCCGTCTCGGTACGCGTGACGAAGAGCCACAGGGCCACGAAGGAGAGCAGGCAGACGGCGCCGGCCACCAGCTGGGGTTGACCGATGAAAATCGCGCCAATCTGCACGCGGCCGGCGATCCAGGGATTGGCGATGGTGCGGAAGTCGGGGGTCCAAAGGAACTGCGCGCTCGCGCGCAACGCGACGGCCAGTCCGAACGTGCCGCAGACCTGGGCGAGCATCGGTGCTTTCAGCAAGCGACGGATGATGCCGAAGTGCACGAGAATTCCGGCGAAGGCGAGCATCACCGCGACGAGCGGTAGCGACAGCAGCGGATCGAGGCCTGCGAGTGTCCAGAGCCAGAAGGCCGTGAACATCGCGAGCATGAGGAACTCGCCGTGCGCGAAATTGACGATCTCCATCAGCCCAAAAATTAGGCTGAGTCCGACTGCGACGAGGGCATAGATCAGCCCCATCAGAAATCCGCTGACCACGGCCTGAATGATGAGATCTCGGGACATCGCTGCGCGCACACCTCTCGTGTCAGTCAGTCGATTGACGAGCGCTTGCAAAAGACGCTCCAATCTTGCGCGACGTCAAGTTCGAACGGAGTGAGGCAAATGAAGAAATGGTTTCTGTCGCTCGCAGGCATTGCGCTGCTCGCGGGCGCGACGGCTGCGCGTGCGCAGCAGGAAGTGAAGATCGGCGTGCTCTATCCGCTGTCCGGTCCCGTCGCGCAAGTTGGTGTCGATGCAGTGGCCGCGATCAAGACGGCGATCGAGATCGTCAACGAGGGTGCGGATCTCCCCTTGCCGCTCGCCAAGGGCAAAGGGCTGCCGGGTCTCGGCGGTGCGAAGGTCACGGTCGTCATCGTCGACCACCAGGGCAAACCGGAGGTCGGCCAGAGCGAGACCGAGCGCCTCATCACGCAGGAAAAGGTGCACGCGCTCTTCGGCACCTACTTCTCCTCGGTCACGGCGGCAGCGAGCCAGGCCGCAGAGCGCGCGGGCATTCCCTTCGTCAATGCCGAGTCCTCCCAGCCGGCGCTGACGCAGCGCGGGCTCAAGTACTTCTTCCGCACCTCGCCGACGGACGAGACCTTCTCGCAGCTCATGTTCAGCTTCCTCAAGGACTATGCGGCCAAGTCGGGGCAGAAATTCGAATCCGTCTCCATCTTCCACGAGGACACGGCCTTCGGGACGGACAGCGCCAAGGTGCAGGAGCGGCTCGCCAAGGAGAACAACATCAAGGTGCTCGAGAAGATCACCTACAAGGCGCAGACGACCTCGCTGACCTCCGAGGTGCAGCGTCTGAAGGCCGCCAACGCCGACGTGCTGATGCCTTCCTCCTACACGTCCGACACGTTCCTGCTGTTCCGCACCGCCAAGGAGCTCGACTACAATCCCAAGCTGATCGTGGCGCAGAACGCCGGGTTCACCGACCCGACCTTCCTCAGCACCATGGGCAAGGACGCCGAGGGCTCGATCACCCGCTCGCCCTTCAATGCGGACCTCGCCAGCCGCATCCCGCTCATCCCCAAGGTCAACGCCATCTTCAAGAAGCACTCGAACGGTCGTGAGCTCTCGGACGTGCCGGCGCGCGTCTTCACTGGCTTCATGACACTGCTCGACGCGCTCAACCGCGCGGGCTCCACGGACCCCGAGAAGCTGCGCGCTGCGCTGGCGGCAACCGACATCCCGGCCGATCAGCTCGTCGTGCCTTACACCGGCGTCAAGTTCGACTCCAACGGGCAGAACACCGGCGTGCGGCCGATCCTGATGCAGGTGCAGAAGGGCAAGTACTGCACGATCTACCCGTTCGAGCTGGCCTCGTGCGAGGTGCTGTACCCCACCCCGACCTGGGCCGACAAAGCCAAGATGTGAGGTATCTTGGGGGCCTCTCGGCGGGAGGACGAGACTTGGCGTTTCACGAGAGGCCCCGCTCAACCGTCATGTCCGCCACCGAGATTGAGGGCCCACCTCGCCGGAGGTCGCTCCAGGTCAGCTCCACCATCCGTCGTGGTGCAGACCGCTGCCGCGCGGCAACGCACAAGCCTCGCCGCGACCGGCCTCGAGGCAGGCATGGGCGCTCAGGTGGCTGATCAGCCATAGGCCCGTCGCAACGAGCAGGGCGACGATCAGCAGGGCGGCGAGATTCTGCTGCATGCGGCGGCGGTCCTCGCTCTCCTCCAGCCATTTGAGCGGATCGGTGATGCGCAATTGCCGATTGCCCCGGGAGGCTTCTCGCGGCCGGAACTGGATAACTCGAGCACCGCCGGAGGGTCGCGCAGCTGAGCCTTCAGGTAGGGCCTTCATCTTCACACGTGGTCCGTCGGCCGCGCCCCGCCGACTGCTGTTCTTATCCGAACCCTTCGTCCGGCCATCATTCGGCTGCGGCTCGCGTCGGCAAGGACTCCGGCGCTGCCTCCTTCGATTGCGAGAGGCCATTCACGAACGTGGAGAGGCGGTCAAGATAGACGTAGATGACGGGCGTCGTGTAGAGCGTCAGCATCTGGCTCACGAGCAGGCCGCCCACCATGGCGTAGCCGAGCGGCTGGCGAATCTCGGCGCCCGTTCCGGCACCGAGCATGAGCGGCACGCCGCCGAGCAGCGCTGCCGCGGTCGTCATCATGATGGGACGGAAGCGCAGCAGCGCGGCCCTGCGTATCGCCTCTGTCGGGGAGAGATGATGCTCGCGCTCGGCCGTGATGGCGAAGTCGACCATCATGATGCCGTTCTTCTTGACGATGCCGATCAGCAGGATCACGCCGATCATGGCGACTAGGCTGAAGTCGAAACCGAACAGCATCAGCGTGGCGATCGCACCCGCGCCTGCGGAGGGCAGGGTGGACAGGATCGTCAGCGGGTGGATGTAGCTCTCGTAGAGGATGCCGAGGATCAGGTAGACCACGAACAGGGCCGCCAGGATCAGCATCGGCACCGTGCGCAGCGAGGCCTGGAATGCCTGGGCATTGCCTTGGAAGGTGCCTATGAGCGACGGCGGCACGCCCATCTCGCGCTCGGCGCGCTGGATAGCCTGGGTGGCGGTGCCGAGCGATCCACCCTGCGCCAGATTGAAGCTGATGGTGACGGCCGGGAACTGCCCCTGGTGGCTGATCGAGAGCGGCTTCGTTTCCCGCGTCGACCATTTCGCGAACGTTGCCAGCGGCACCTGCTGGCCCGTGGTCGGCGAGCGGATGTAGATCTTGTCGAGGCTGTCCACCTCGCCCTGCAGCTCGGGGAGGATCTCCATCACCACGTGGTAGCTGTTCTGCTGCGTGAAGTACTGCGCGATCTGGCGCTGGCCGAAGGCATCGTAGAGCGTGTCGTCGATGAGCTGCGGGGTCAGGCCGTAGCGGGAGGCCTGATCGCGGTCGATCGTGAGGGTCAGGGCAGTCCCGGCCATCTGCTGATCGGTGGCCACGTCGCGCAGCATCGGCAGCGACTTCAGCTTCTCGAGCACCTTGGGCGCCCATTCGTTGAGCTCGTCGATATTCGCGTCCTGCAGCGTGTACTGGAACTGCGTGCGCGCGAGCCGGCCGCCCACGTTGACGTCCTGCGCGGCCTGCATGAAGAGACGCGCGCCCTCGACCTTCTCCAGTTGCGGCCGCAGCCGCGCGATCACCTGGCCGGCCGAGACGTCGCGCTCGCTCTTCGGCTTCAGCGTGATGAAGAAGCGGCCGTTGTTGAGCGTCGAGGTGGCGCCGCCGGACCCGATCGCCATGGCGTAGGTCGCCACTGCCGGGTCCTTGCCGATGACCTCGCCCAGGGCCTCCTGTCGGCGCATCATCTCGGCGAAGGAGACGTCCTGACCGGCCTCGGAGATGCCGGTGATGAGCCCCGTGTCCTGCTGCGGAAAGAAGCCCTTGGGGATGGCCATGAAGAGGTAGATGGTGCAAACGAGGGTCGCCAGGAACACGCACAGGGTGACGAACTGGTGCCGCAGCACCACGTCGAGGCCGCGCTCATAGGCCCGCAGCATCCTGTCGAACCCGCGCTCGGTGAGCTGGTAGAAGCGGCCATGCCTCGTCTCCTTCTCGCTGCGCAGGAAGCGGGAGGCCATCATCGGCGTCAGGGTCAGGGCCACGAAGGCCGAGACGGCGATGCACATGGTGGTGGTCACCGCAAACTCGCGGAACAGGCGCCCGATGATGCCGCCGAGCAGCAGCAGCGGAATGAACACGGCCACCAGCGAGATGCTGATCGATAGAATGGTGAAGGCGATCTCGCCTGCACCCTTCAGCGCCGCCTCGTAGGGCCTCATGCCGTCCTCGATGTGCCGGACGATGTTCTCCAGCATGACGATGGCGTCGTCGACGATGAAGCCGACCGAGATGGTGAGCGCCATCAGCGAGATGTTGTCGAGGCTGTAGCTCATCAAGTACATGAGCCCGCACGCCCCGAGCAGGGAGAGGGGAACCGTGACGCTCGGGATCACGGTGGCCCAGAACGCCCGCAGGAAGACGAAGATCACGGCCACCACCAGGCCGATGGTCAGCAGCAGCGTGATCTGCACGTCGTCGACGGAAGCGCGGATCGTCTGCGTGCGATCGCTCAGGATCCCAACGTTGATGGACGGCGGCATCGCAGCCCGCAGCCGCGGCAGCTCCGACTTGATGCGGTCGACCGTCTCGATGACGTTGGCGCCGGGCTGCTTGAAGACAATGAGAAACACGCCTCTCTTGCCGGAGGCCCAGGCGGCCTTCTTGGCATCCTCCGGGCCGGCCACGGCACGGCCGATGTCGCGGACCCGCAGCGGCGCGCCGTTGCGGTAGGCGATGATGACATCGTTCCACAGGTCCGCTTGGGTCAGCTGGTCGTTGGCATAGATGGTGTAGCTGCGCGTCTGCCCGTCGATGTTGCCTTTCGGCGTGTTGACCGTGCTGATCGCGAGCTGCGCGCGCACGTCCTCGAGCGAGATGTTCTTGGCGACGAGCTTGGCCGGGTCGAGCTGGATGCGGATGGCGGGCTTCTGCTCGCCGCCGATGGTGACCTGCCCGACCCCGGAGATCTGGCTGATCTGCTGCGCGAGCTTGGTGTCGGCGTTGTCGTCGACCTCCGTCAGGGGCAGCGTATCGGAGGTCACGGACAGCAGCAGAATGGGCGAGTCGGCGGGGTTGACCTTGCGATAGGTCGGAGGCGACGGCAGGTCGCGCGGCAGCTGGCCGCTTGCCGCGTTGATGGCGGCCTGGATGTCGTTGGCGGCCGCATCGATGTTGCGATCGAGGTCGAACTGGACGACGACCGTGGTGGTGCCGAGCCCGCTGGAGGAGGTCGTCTGCGTTACGCCCGGGATCTGCGCGAACTGCCGCTCCAGCGGCTGCGCGACCGAGGAGGCCATAGTCTCGGCGCTGGCACCGGGAAGCAGGGCCGAGACCTGGATGGTCGGAAAATCCACCTTCGGCAGCGGCGCCACCGGCAGGCTCTGGTAGGCGACGATGCCGACGAACAGGATCCCGACCATGATCAGCGAGGTCGCGATCGGAAACTTGATGAAGGGTGTCGACATGCCGCCGTTCATGGGTCAGTCCACCTTGTCCTTCACGGCGGTGCGCGCCTGCTGATCCTCGACCTCGACCGGCCCGCCCGGCACGACCCGGTAGTGGCCCGAGGTGACGATGCGCTCGCCGGGAGAGAGGCCATGCTCGACCAGCGCCTGTCCGCCCTCGATCTGGCCGATCTTGACGTCCCGCAGCTCGGCCCTGGAGGCCGACGTGATCACGTACACGTAGAGGCCGTTGGGGCCCCGCTGCACGGCGGTGTCGGGGACCACCACGACGTCCTTCAGTGTCTTGACGAGAAGGCGCGTCGTCACTGACAGCCCCGGCCAGAGGGCGTGATCCGCGTTCTCGAAGCTGGCCTTGAGGCGGATGGTTCCGCTCGCTGGATCCACTTGGTTGTCGACCAGGCTCAAGGTGCCCTGGCCGAGCATCTTCTTGCCGTCCGAGCTGTAGGCAGTGACCTGCAACGGGCCCGTCTTGAGGGCATCGTTGATGGCCGGCAGTTGCTGCTCCGGAGCCGTGAAGATGACCGAGATCGGCTCCAGCTGCGTGATGATCAGCATGCCGTTCTGGTCGTTGGCATGCACGATGTTGCCGGGGTCCACGAGGCGAAATCCGGCACGGCCGGTCAGCGGCGACCTGATGGTGGTGTAGGCGAGCTGGACCTTGGCGCTTTCGATGGCCGCCTCATCGGCCTGAATGAGCGCGGTGAGATTGGCGACGTTTGCCGTCCGCTGGTCGAGGAGCTGCTGCGTGGCATTGCCCTGCTTGGCCAGGATCTGCGTGCGTTCCAGGTCCTGCCGTGCGTTGTTGAGGCTTGCGTTGTCCTGCGCGAGCTTGGCGACCGCCTGCCCAAGCGCCGCCTGGAAGGGGGCAGGATCGATCTGCACGAGGAGATCGCCCTCGTGCACCATCTGGCCTTCCTGAAAGGCGACTTTCTCGATCTGTCCGTCCACGCGCGATCTGATCACCACGTTGTTGGTCGGCTGCACCGTCCCAAGTCCGGTGAGATAGACGGGAAAATCGCGCCTCGCGACGATGGCCGAGTGCACGGGAGCCGGCGCGCTCGATTGCTGATCCGACTTGCCGCCCCGCCTCTGGGACTCGCCGCCGGGGACGTGCTGCCAGGCCCAATAGCCGGCGACGATGACGGCGGCGATGATCAAGAGCGGTCGCCACCTGAGGATCCTGGACATCGGGGTTCGCACCATGGGCTCGTCACGCAATCGTGAGGCAGTCGCTGCATTCCAAGGCGCGATTCCTCCATGTTCCGTGAAACGCGAACCAGCCTGGCTGGTTCGCGTTCGTCAGGCCAACGGTGAGGCGGTGCTCGACCCGTCGGTGGCTCGCCCCAGAGCGGTCGCCCTTGCGACCCCGTGCCTCCGCTGCGACGCCGCAAGAAGTGGGCCAACGGCGCAGGAGTTCAACGCCGGGTGACCGTATCCGGACCTTCAATTCGTCTCACCTAAACAAACGCTAATGTGGCTCGGCTCATTCGCCCGAAATGTCCAAGGCCAAGGCGAGCGACAGGAGCATCGTGTCCGTATTCCGACGGCCCATGAGGGAGAGGCCGACGGGAAGGCCGTCGACCCGCGCCATGGGCAGGCTCAGTTGCGGCAGCCCGGCGAGGCCCGAGATGCACAGCAGGCACATGGCCTGATTGCGGTACTCGACCTCGATTTTGTCCACCGGTGTCCCGAGCCGCGGCGCCGTGCGCGGCGAGGTCGGCAGGCAGAGCACGTCGTGCGGGCCGATCAGGTCATCCATGCGGGCTCTAGTCCGGGCTCGGCGCGCACTCGCCTCCGCGACCATGGTGGGCGTCACGGTCGCCGCCCATTCGATGCGTTCCTTCACGCCCGGTCCGAGCCGCGGTCCGACCTTGCGCACCCAGGCGCCAACGCTTCCCCATACCTCTGCTGCCTGAAGGGTCCGGAACGTCTCGAACCAGGTCTCGAGACCCTCGGGGCTGACGTCCACCTCCTCGGAGCTACCGGTCAGGGCCGCGAGGCGGGAGACCGGCGGATGCAATGCCTGCGCGATGCGCTCGTCGACCAGGGCGAAAGCATCGCGGGCGATGAGCAGGCGCTTTGGCTTTGCTGCCTCGCGATCGTCCTGGAGAAGCACGCGGCCGACCTGCTCGAGGATGCGCGGATCGCGGGCGAACCAGCCCGCGACGTCGAAGCTCGGGCCGAACGGTACGGCGCCGTCCAGCGGCACGCGGCCCCACGTCGGCCGCATGCCGAGGATGCCGCAGTAGCTCGCGGGTATGCGCACCGATCCGCCGCAGTCGGAGCCGACGGCGAAGTCGACGAGCTTGCCAGCGACCGCTGCCGCCGACCCGTTCGACGAGCCGCCAGGGATGCAGCCGGGGGCGTTGACGTTGACGGGCGTGCCGTAGTGCACGTTCTCGCCGGTCAGGCTGTAGCAGACCTCATCGCAGTGGGTGCGGCCGACCATGTCGGCACCGGCCGCGAGAAGGCGCTCGATGACGGCAGCGGTGTGCTCGGCCGGGGGATGGCTTGCGAGCCAGTCGGGGTGACCGAAGCCCGTCCGATAGCCCTTGACGTGGAAAACGTCCTTGGCCGCGAAGGTGAGACCCGCAAGCGTCCCGGCTCCCGTACCGCGAATCGCGACGTGGTTGTGCCGGCAGAAGGCGCCCAGGGGATCGTCGGGCAGTGTCCAGCCGTGCGTGCTCATGTGGTCCTCAGGCAGATTACGACGTCTATCGAATAGGCAACCTGATCGCTCTGCAACAGGCGTTGTTGCACTGCGTCCAGGTGCATGAAGCATACGCAGACGCTGCCGAGCCTTGCGGCGGAGGAGCCGAGACACCATCTGGCCAGGGAGTCGCGGTGTCGCGGTCGCTATTGCCAACGGTGGCCTGCTCCGTGGTAGCCTCACGGGCGGGAAGAGGAGCGGACGATGTCACAGCCACTCGAGCGCCAGATCATCGAGAAAGCCCGTGCGCTGATTGCCACGCCGGACACGTGGACGCAGGGCGAGTTTGCCCGCGACGCGGGCGGGGAGCGCGTGAGCTGGCGATCGCCGGATGCCGTGCGGTTCTGTGTGTGGGGTGCGCTCAATCGTGCCGCCTATGACATGACGGGCGACCGGCGGCGGTCGATCACTCTGGCGGACCACGCGGCGCGCGCGCTACGCAAGGGTGTGACGAGCCTGTCGGGCACGAACGACCAGGGCACGCATGCTGACGTTCTGGCAGTCCTCGACAGATACCTGAAGGCTCCGTTGTAGGCCCACGATCGCTCAGCCGGCGGCAAGGCTGCGGCTGATCACCAGGCGCTGGATGTCGTTGGTGCCTTCGTAGATCTTGGCGCCCCGCACGCCGCGGTAGATGCGCTCGACGCCGAAATCCTGGATGTAGCCGACGCCGCCGAGAGTCTGGATCGCATCCGAGCAGATGCGCTCCGCGGTCTCGGAGGCGAACAGCTTGGCCATCGAGGCTTCCGTCAGGCAAGGGCGGCCGGCATCCTTCAGGGCGGCGGCGTGCAGGGTGAGCTGGCGCGCAGCCTCGAGGCTCGTTGCCATCTCGGCCAGGCGGAAGGATACGGCCTGGTGCTGGAAGATCGGCTTGCCGAACGCCTCGCGCTCATGGGAATAGCGCACGGCGATCTCGAGCGCGGCGCGTGCCATGCCGACGCTCTGCGAGGCAATGCCGATGCGCCCGCCCTCCAGGTTGGCGAGCGCGATGCGGTAGCCGCGCCCCTCCTCCCCGAGCAGGTTCTCGGCGGGAATCTCACAGTCCTCGAGCTTGATCTCGCAGGTATCGGACGCGTTCTGGCCCATCTTCTTCTCGACGCGCGAGACGATGTAGCCCGGCGTCTTGGTTTCGACGATGAAGGCTGAGATGCCGCGCTTGCCGGCGCCGGGGTCGGTGACGGCAAAGACGAGGGCAATGTCCGCCGTCGCGCCGCTGGTGATGAACTGCTTGGTGCCGTTGAGCACATAGCGGTTTCCCTTCTTCACGGCGCGCGTCCGGATCGCGGCCGCGTCGGAGCCTCCCTGCGGTTCCGTGAGGCAGAAGGCGGTGAGCATGGCACCGGTCGCCATGTCGTGGACGTAGCGCTTCTTCTGTGCCTCGGTGCCGTAGTTCAGGATCGGCATGACCCCGACCGAGTTGTGGCCGCTGACGACGGTGGCCAATGCGCCGTCGCCGGCGGCGATCTCCTGAAGCACCAGCGAGTAGGCAACGTTGTCGGCACCGGCTCCGCCCCATTCGGTGGGCACCGTCACGCCCATGAAGCCCAGTTCGCCCAGCTCGCGGAAGATCCCGCGCGGGAAGGCTGCGTTCTGCTCCCACTGCGCCGAGTTCGGGACGAGCCGTTCCTGGGCGAAGCGGCGGGCGGTCTGCTGGACGAGGAGTTGTTCTTCGCTGAGGATCATTGGCAGCTGTTCCTATGGGAGCCTGGTGCGCATAGTGCGGCGCGCCGCACTGTTTGTCATGCCCGACCGTCATCCCGGGCGAGCGCGGCGATGCCGCGTTCATGCCTGCCCCTCGGGGCTGACGCGCGGATTTGCCCGTTGCGAGGGCGGGGCCGATGCGCTGGAGTAGCCGCTCGGGCCAATCATCAGGGCAGGAAACGGATATGAGCACCAATTTCACCGATCTCCTCTACAAGGAAGAGAAGGGCGTCGCGACCATCACCATAAACCGACCCAAGGTGCTGAATGCGTTCAGCGCGCACACCGTCGAGGAGCTGATCCAGGCCGTCATGAAGGCAGGCTGGGACAAGAAGATCGGCGTTATCGTGCTGACCGGCATCGGCGACAGGGCGTTCTCGACCGGCGGCGACCAGTCCGCGCACGTCGGCAGCTACGAGGGCCGCGGCACCAACGGCATGCCCATCGAGGAGCTGCAGTCGGCGATCCGCGACGTGCCGAAACCCGTCATCGCGCGGGTGCAGGGCTACGCCATCGGCGGCGGCAACGTGCTGGCGACCATCTGCGATCTCACGATCGCTTCCGACAAGGCGATCTTCGGCCAGGTGGGCCCGCGCATGGGCTCGGTCGATCCGGGGTTCGGCACGGCCTACCTTGCGCGTGTGGTGGGCGAGAAGAAGGCCCGCGAGATCTGGTACATGTGCCGGCGCTACAGCGCGCAGGAGGCCCTGGCAATGGGCCTCTGCAACGTGGTTGTCCCGCACGACCAGCTCGACGCCGAGGTCGCCAAGTGGTGCGAGGAGCTGATGGAGAAGAGCCCCACCGCGCTCGCCATCGCCAAGCGTTCGTTCAATGCCGACAGCGAGAATATCCGCGGCATCGGTGCCCTCGGCATGCAGGCGCTGGCGCTCTACTACCAGACCGAGGAGTCGAAGGAAGGCGCCGCGGCGTTCCGCGAGAAGCGCAAGGCCGACTTCCGCTCCAAGGTGAAATGACGGCGGCCGGCGGCCCCCTTTGACGCAAATCAAGACGCAGCGGCGGCGTGCATGCCACATGGGCTCCATGTTCGGCGTGGACGCTGATGCGCGCGCCCGGCGCGCCGCCAGGGGGAGAGAGCAATGTCCAGATACTCAATGATGCTGGCGGCGGCCGCCCTGGCCATTGCCACCGTGCTCGGCTCGGAGGCCAACGCGCAGGCGCGCGTCGAGGCCGGCGTGCTCACCTGCACCGTGCGTGGGGGCACCGGCTTCATCGTCGGCTCCACGAAGGAGCTGCGCTGCCATTTCCACAAGCCGGGCCGCGACGAGTTCTACCACGGGACGATCAACAAGTTCGGCATCGACATCGGCGTCACGAAGCAGTCGGCCATTGCCTGGGCCGTGCTGGCCCCGACGGCCAACCTGCCGCCCAGGTCGCTCGAGGGAGGATACGGCGGCGTCAGCGCCGAGGCGACGGTCGGTCTCGGCGTCGGGGCCAACGCGCTGGTCGGCGGCTCCAACAAGTCCATCATCCTGCAGCCGCTGAGTGTGCAGGCCCAGCAGGGGCTCAACATCGCCGCCGGCGTGGCCGCGCTGCAGCTACGGGCGGAGCGCTGACCGCTGTCAGGTGTCCTCATCCTCCAGCGGGACGATGACATCCATAGGCTCAGGCCCATGAGGCTTGAGGCTGGTCCGGCCGGCATCCTGCCAGCTGGCCACCTTGACGACCTGAGCCGCCTCCTCTCCCGTATCGGCGCGGATCGTCGGCTGCACGATGTGCAGGCCGCTGCCGTCAACGAAGAACGTGTGCTCGCCGAACACTTTGTTGAGTTCCGGAATCGCCGGATGGTTCTCGGGAAGTGCCTCGGCCTCGAATTCGTCGAGGGTGCGTTCGACCATTACTGAGCTCAGCTTCATGGGGATCTCCCTTTTTCTCGTCGTATGCCGGACTCGCTAAGCCGCCGCGCAAGGGGTCGACCGGGTCCGGGCTGTCAGGTCATTCTTCGCTCGGCTTCTGGTTGGTGAGCCTGTCCTTCACCTCCTCCGCGGTCATGATCAGCTCGATGCGGTCCGGCTTCTGCACGAATGACTAGGCAGGTATGATCACAATGCTCGGTCCGATACCAAGAAAGCCGCCGATCTCTGCACGTACGGCAGGCTGCCCGCCCGACATCCCGGCGTGCGTGACCGCGCCGAGCTTCTGACCGTCCGAGCTGTAGACGGCCAAGCCTATGAGTGCGCTGTCCGCCGGCGGCGCGGTGGTCGGGGGCTGCGGCTGCGCCACAGCCGGCGAGGCCGCGAGTGTCATGGCCAGAAGGCCAGCGGCCAGTAGCGATAGCGATCTCCTCGTCATCGCATCTCCTTTTCCTGTCCATCTCTGATCCACCATTGCGGCCGTAACGTCCTCACCAGCGATGCGTTCCGACAGTGCGCCGCTTCTTTGCCGAATCAGCGCCATCACGGTCGTGGTCACGTTTGGCGTCAGGGATGCAAATGTCAGGGATGCAAATAGTGAACTCCGCGCGCGTACAGACGTTACGCCCCCGAGAGGAGACCGGAATGAAAGCCAGAGTCATCGCCAAGATGGGCGGTCGCAACATCCTCTTCCGGGATGAGCTTGGGCTGGTGCACCAGTGCAAGGGCTACCAGCTCGAGCGAGGTGCACGCCTGTTCTGGACCCTGTGCCAGAGAGACGCTCCCGCGGATGACGTGCATGCGCAGGCGCCCGGTGAAGTCCTCACGTGTCCAGACTGCCTCGCCGTGGCCTCGCAGCCGGCGCGGCGAATCCTGGAGGCTCATCGCGAGCAGCCCAAACCGAGCGTCGGCGGACTGCCTTACAGGCTCGAGCCGGACTAGGTTGCCACCCTACGTCGCCGCTGCGGGCACTCAGCTGCGGGCACTCGATGGCGGGCTCCCGAGCGGGTCACCAGGGGCTTGTGTTCCAGGAATCCCACTTGGGGTGGTCCCGGGGCGCGTCATCCTGGATGTCCTCGTCCCTGGGTATCGGGGCGCGTGCGACCCGCTTTACCTTCCAGCGAAATGGGGCAGCCGCCCTCGGTGCGGGCGCCGCCGTGACCTTCGCCACAGCCTTCGGTGCCAGCTCGGCGGCCCGCGTTACGTCCGCTAACGCGCGCGTGTAGTCGCCCTTGGCGGCGTAGGCGAGCCCGCGGCTGTCGTAGGCGGCTGCATAGACCGGATTGAGCTGGAGAGCTTTGCTGTGGTCGGCGATGGCATGCTCGAGGTCGCCTTTCGACTGGTACGCGATGCCGCGGTTGTGATAGGCGACCGCGTCGTTGGGCGCGCGCTGGATGACTTCCGAGCAGCTCTTGATCCTGACGTCGTAGTCCTTGTGCTGGAGACAGTCGCTTCTGTCGTCGGCAGGCGCCTGCATTGAGCTGAAAATCAGGAATGCGGCCAACGTCAGTAAGCGGCGCATCGGTGTCTCCCCCCGGCTCGCTCTTGTGTCTGGCGGAACGAAAAAGCTTCCTTCGGAATCGGATGAAGCTCTGGTAGTGAACTCGACAGGCGCGCACAACAACTTGAGATTGATATGGTTGCTGACGATCTCGGATCGCCCGCTGCGCGCGGCCGGCCGGCTGTGGGCGATGCGCGGCGTTTACCTTGTCCATGAGGCGGCCTAGGCGTGCCGGAACGGCTATCCGCAGAGCATCCAATGGGTGAGAATTCGCCGTCGGCCCCAGACGCGTTGACCCGGCGGCGCCGCGCCTCGCCTGGATGGCGGCGGGATCAGGTGGCCCCGAGGCCGCCTATATCCGCAGCACCCGCACCCAGCGGGCCACATCGAGCAGGCTCATGGCTGCGGCCGCCACGTAGGTGAAGGCCGCGGCCCGCAGGATCTGCCTTGCGGCGGGCATGTCCTTGTCGTCGAGATAGCGGCCCGCCTTCAGGACCGGCAGCGCCCGCCCGAAGCTGGCGTCGAGCTCAACCGGCAGCGTCACTGCGTGCAGCAGGATCGACAGCGCGAAGACCATCACGCCGACGAACACCTCGATGAGAAGGACGTGGGGGGCCTTGGCGAGGGCCATGATGATAGGCGCAGCCAGCATGACGACCGCGCCGACCTTCTCCATGGTGATCGCCTGCCTGGCGAGCCGCGTGCGGGCCTGCAGCGGTGGGTAGCCCGTGGCGTCCTGCATGGCGTGCCCCGTCTCGTGGGCCGCGATGACCACCGCCGACAGGGAGCGGCCGTTGAGGTGCTCCGGCCGCAGGCGCACCGCCTTTGCGTCGGGGTCGTAGTGGTCGCCCTGGTCTGTCTCCTCCACCTTGACGTGGCCGAGCCTCATCTCATCGAGGAGATGGCGCGCGAGCTCGCCCCCGGTGCCCGGAAAGTCCGACCGCTCGGCTGCATGGGCGGAGATGACCTTGCGCACCCACATCTGCGGGAGCATGGCGAGCCCGAAGACCAGCGCGAGGACGATCAGCATTGCGGCCAAGGGCGCGCTCCAATTTCCGCCTCTCCCACCTCGAGGAATGGAAAGGCTATTTCCAGACCTCGCGCGCGATGTCGACGATCATCGCAAGCTTCGCCCACTGCTGCTCCTCGGTGAGCACATTGCCCTCCTCGGTGGAGGCGAAGCCGCACTGCGGGCTCAGGCACAGCTGATCGAGCGGGGCGTACTTGGTGGCCTCCTCGAGCCGCCGCTTGATATCATCCTTCTTCTCCAGCGTACCGCTCTTGGAGGTGACAAGGCCGACGACGACCCGCTTCTTGCCCTTCGGCAGGAAACGCAACGGCTCGAGCCCGCCGGCGCGTGCCGTGTCGTACTCGAGGAAATAGCCGTCGTAGTCGATGCCCGCCAGCAGCTGCTCCGCCACGGGCTCGTAGCCGCCCTCCGAGATCCAGGTGGAGCGGAAGTTGCCCCGGCAGACGTGGGTGGTGATCACCATGTCGGCGGGTTTGGATTTGAGCGCTGTGTTGATGATCCTCGCGTAGATGCCGGCGAGCTTGTCGGCATCCTCCCCACGCGCCTTGGCCTCGGCCAGCTGCTCCTTGGAGCACAAGTAGGCCCACACCGTGTCGTCGAGCTGCAGGTAGCGGCAACCGGCGTCGTAGAACGCCTTGATGGCCTTGCCGTAGAGCGTGGCGAGGTCGTCGAAGTAGGCGCCCATGTCCGGATAGGCCTGCGGGCTGATGGCCTTGCGGCCGCCGCGGAAATGCATGACCGACGGTGAGGGAATGGTCATCTTCGGCATGAGCCTGGTGTTGGCGGCCAGGAACTTGAAGTGCCCGAGCATGGGATGATCGGTGGGGAAGTCGAGCTTACCGGTCACCTTCAGGCTCTCGGGCTTGGTCTGGACGCCGTGAAACTGGATGCCGTGGTCGAGCACGACGCGCTCGCATCCCTTGAGGTGCCAGAAGAAGTCGAAGTGCCACCACGAGCGGCGGAACTCGCCGTCGGTTGCCAACTGCAGGCCTACTCCCTCCTGCTTCTTGATGATCTTCCTTATCTCCTCGTCCTCGACGGCCTCGAGCTCGGCGGGAGTGATCTGGCCTTTCTCGCGCTTGGCACGGGCATCCTTCAGGGGCGGGGTCCGCAGCAGACTGCCGACCATGTCGGCACGGAAGGGCGGCGTGGTGACTTGCATAGTGCTCCTCCTCTCTGGCTGGCGCCAGCCCGCCTCACTGCAGCGGCCGCGGCGGGCGGGCCACCTTCTGCTCCGTCACACCGAGATGCGTCTCGAGACGCTCCGGATCGCTGGCGAGCGCCGCGCTGTCGCCGGCGAAAACGATGCGGCCACGGTCCAGGACCAGCGCGCGATCGGTGAACCCCAGGATCTTGCGCGCCTTCTGCTCGACGACGATGGCCGACATGCCCTCCTCGCGGATCACCTTGCGCAGGACGCCCAGCAACTCGTCGACGATGATGGGCGCCAACCCTTCCAGCGGCTCGTCGAGCAGCACGATACGCGGGTTCACGATCAGCGCGCGGCCGATCGCCAGCATCTGCTGCTCGCCGCCCGACAGCTGGCTGCCGAGATTGGTGCGCCGCTGCTGCAGCCGGGGAAACGTGGCAAAGACGCGCTGCAGTGTCCAGGCCCCGGGACGCGCGACGGCGGTGAGGTTCTCCTCCACGGTGAGCGAGCGGAAGATGTTGCGCTCCTGCGGCGACCAGCCGACGCCGGCGGCGACGCGCCGCTCGGGCCGCTCGCGCGTGATGTCGCGTCCGTCGAGCCGGATTCGGCCGGATTTGTGCGTGGTGAGGCCGACGATCGTGTTGATCAGCGTCGTCTTGCCCGTGCCGTTGCGGCCGAGCAGTGCCATGGACTGCCCGTCGGCGAGCGAGAAGCCGATGTCGGAGAGCACCACGGCTTCGCCGTAGCCGGCGCAGAGCGCTTCCACCTGCAGCAGGTCAGGCATGGGCAGCCTCGCCGAGATAGACCTCCTTGACCCGGGGGTCGCGCGCGATGGCCTCGGGCGTGCCCTCGACGAACAGGGCGCCGTTGACGAGCACCGAGATGCGCTGTGCAAAGCGGAATACCAGATCCATGTCATGCTCGATCAGCAGCACCGTGACGTCCTGCGGCAGGGCGGCGACGATGTCCAGGATCGCATGCCGCTCCTCCTCGGGCACGCCGGCCGCCGGCTCGTCGAGCAGCAGCACGCGCGGACGGCTCGCCACCGCCACCGCAATCTCGAGCAGTCTCTGCTTGCCATAAGGCAAAACGGAGGTGCGCGCATTCATGACATCGGCGAGACGAAAGCTCTCCAAAATCTCGGCCACCTCCTCCACCAGCTGCGGCCGCCTGCCGGGGGGGCGCCACCAGTCCGCACCGGCGCCCAGCCGCTCGGCGACGGCAAGGCTGACCGTTTCCAGCGGCGTGAGGTCGGCGAACAACTGGTTGATCTGGAAGGTGCGCGTGAGGCCGAGCTTCACGCGGGCATTGGCCTTGAGGGCCGTGATGTCGCGGCTGTCCAGCAGAATGCGGCCCGCCGTCGGCCGCAGGACGCCCGTCAGCAGGTTGATCAGCGTCGTCTTGCCGGCACCGTTGGGTCCGATCAGCGCGTGCCGGGACCCCTTCTCCACCTTCAGCGAGACGTCGTTGGTGGCGACGAGGCCGCCGAACCTCTTTTCCAGGCCGACCGTCTCCAGAACGAGCGCCATCCCTCACCGCCCTTCGGCCGGGATCGCCGCGCGTCCGCGAGCATCGCGCCAGTCGAGCCGCGCCGCCAATGCGCGGATCGGCCGCGTCCATGAGGTCATGCGCTCGCGCCCCACCAGCACGAGCGCCACAAGCAGCAGGCCGATCCAGAAGGGCCAGTATTGCGGGGTGAGGCTCGAGAGATAGTCCTGCATCAGCTTGAAGACGATGGCACCGATGAGCCCGCCGTAAAGATAACCGGCCCCGCCGATGACGAGCACGAGCAGCAGGTCGGCCGAGCGGTCGAAGTCGAAGACGGAGAGGGAGGCGAAGGCTGTGGTTTGCGTCAGCAGCGCGCCGGCGACGCCAGCATAGCCTGCGGCAATGGTGTAGATGGCAACGAGCCGTGCATTGACCGGGATGCCGACGGCGGCGGCGCGCAGCGGGTTGCCTTTGATCGCCAGCAGCGAAAGGCCGAACGAGGAGTGCACGATGCGCCGCGCAACCAGGAACAGCACGAGCAGCACGCCGAGTGCGTAGCAGTAGGCGGTGTGGCCGAATATGTCGAAGCGAAAGAGGCCGAAGAGCGGCGTGATCTCGACGCCTTGCAGGCCATCGGCGCCGCCCGTCAGCCCGGCGTAGCGGTTGGCGATCTCGCGCAGCACGACGGCGACGCCGAGCGTCACCATGATACGGGTGAGGTCGGAGCCGCGCAGCACCAGGAAGCTGGTGGCAAAGCCGAGCACCATGGCCGCCAGCCCCGAGGCGATCAGCGCCAGCAGCGGCTCGGTGACGAGTCCGTGCTTGGCGAGCAGACCCGCCGCATAGGCGCCGAACCCGAAGAATGCCGCGTGCCCGAGCGAGACGATGCCGGCATAGCCGAGGATCAGGTCGAGCGAGAGCGCGAACAGTCCCAGGATGGCGATCTCGGTCAGGATGAGGTGGCGACTGGGCAGGGCATAGATGGTGGCGATGGCGGCGAGCCAGAATGCCACCTCCAGAGGGTGCCAGTGAGACCGCGCCGCGAGGCGGCTGCTGACGTCGGCGAACAGCGGACGCGGGCTCATCGCGCTCCTCCCCGGACGAACAGGCCCTGGGGTCGCAGGATCAGCACGGCGATCATGATGGTGTAGATGACGAAGGCCCCGAGCGACGGCACGTAGTATTTTCCGGCCACGTCGCCGATGCCGAGCAGCAGCGACGCGAGGAACGGCCCGGTGATGCTGGAGGTGCCACCCACCGTCACCACGATCAGGAAATAGATCATGTACTTGAGCGGGAAGATCGGATCGAGGCCGAGGATCTCGGCCCCCAGCGCGCCGCCGAGACCGGCCAAACCGGAACCGAAGGCGAAGGTGAGAGCGAAGACGCTGCCGACGTTGATGCCGAGGCCGCGGGCCACCCGCGCGTCATCGACGGCCGCCCGCAGCCGGCTGCCGAAGCGCGTGCGCGCCAGCGTGAGCTGCAGGGCCAGCGTCAGCAGACCGCAGATGACGATGATCAGCAGCCGGTACCGCCCCACGCCGACGCCGCCCACGTTGAACTGTCCCTCGAGCCAGGGCGGCAGGCGCACGAAGGTCTGGCTCGAGCCCATGGTGTAGTCGACCGCGGCGACCGACATGAACACCAGGCCGATGGTGAACAGCACCTGGTCGAGATGGCTCTTGCGGTAGACGTGCACGTAGAGCGTGCGCTCGAGGATGAGACCTAGGGCGGCGCTGAAGAGGAACGCGAGCGGCAGGGCGGCGAGGAACGGTACGCCCCACCTGTTGACGAGGATCACGCAGCAATAGCCGCCCGCCATGGCGAAGGCGCCGTGGGCGAGGTTGACGAAATTCATCAGGCCCAGGGTGACGGCAAGCCCGCACGCCAGCACGAACAGCAGCATGCCGTAGGCTATTCCGTCGAACAGGATAGTCAGCATGTCGGCGGTGCGGCGCCGCGGCGACGCGCATCGGCACCGGCCGGCGCGCCGCCCCGGGGCGTCCTGCTACTTCTTGATCTTGCCTGGATCCTTCACGGCGTCGAAGGTGGCGAACTCGACGTTGTAGAGCTCGCCGCCCTTCTTCTCGACCTTGCGGATGTAGATGTTCTGCACGATGTCGCGGGTCTCCGGGTCGATCGAGATGGGCCCGCGCGGGCTCTCCCAGGCCATCCCCTTCATGGCGGCGATCAGCGAATCGCCGTCGGCCTTCCCGCCCGTCTTCTTGAGCGCCTCGTAGATCAGGTGCATGCCGTCGTAGCCGCCGACCGACATGAAGTTGGGCCGGAAGCCGTTGGCCTTCTGGAACGCGGCGACGTAGGCCTTGTTCTTCGCGGACGGGTGGTCGGCGGAGTACATGTGCGCAGTGACGGCGCCGATCACGGCGTCGCCCATTCCCGGCAACAGGTCGTCATCGGTGACGTCGCCGGGGCCGATGATCTTGATGCCAGCCTTGTCGAGACCGCGCTCGGCGTACTGCTTCATGAAGGTGCCGCCCTGGCCGGAGGGCACGAACACGAAGATGGCGTCGGGCTTGGCGTCGGCGGCCCGCTGCAGGAAGGGTGCGAAGTCCGGGTTCGCCAACGGCACCTTGATGGCCTCCGTCACCTCGCCCCCGGCAGCCTTGAAGCGCTCCGTGAACGACTTCTCCGCGTCCGCGCCCGGCGCGTAGTCGGAGACGATGGAGACGACCTTCTTGATGCCGTTCTTGGCGGCCCAGTCGGCAATGATCACCGAGGACTGCGGCAGCGTGAAGCTCGTGCGCGCGATGTAAGGCGAGCGCTCGGTGATGATGGAGGTGCCGGCGGCCATCACCAGCTCGACGACCTTGGCCTCGGTCGCCAGCGGCGCGGCAGCCAGGGCGGCCGGCGTAATCTCGAAGCCGGCGATGACGCTGACCTTGTCGTTGACGATCAGCTCCTGCGCGAGGCGCTTCGTGTTGTCGGGGACGCCGGCGGAGTCACGCAGGAGAACCTGGATCTTCTTGCCCGCGACCGTGTCGCCGTGCTCCTTCATGTAGAGATCGACGGCAGCCTTGATCTGCTTGCCGGTCGAGGCCTGTTGGCCCGTCATCGCCACGATGAGGCCGATCTTGACCGCATCCTGCGCGGCTGCCGCGCCCGGCAGCAGCAGCAGTGCGGCCGCGGCCGCGACCTTGAGAGCGGTGCGTCTGTCCATGGGTGTTCTCCTCCGTCTACGTCGTTGCGTTCGAGGCCCGGCGGCCCTGGTCCAGCGGGCATGATGTGTCGGCCCGAATATCGCACGCAATGGGTGGGGCCTCCAACTATCTTTTGTGGCCGCACCGGGACGAGAATGCCCGTCCGGCCACGCATTTACGGGCGGTTGAAGCCCGCGAGCACCTCCGGGGGAATGGGCGCCGATTTCAGGCGGTGCTTGTTGTCGGGATCGCGCGTGGTCCACACGCGCGTCTCGAAGCCTTCGAGCGCCAGCGTGTCGCCCTTCATGACCCGGTGCTCGACGAAGAAGCTGGAGCGGCGGAATTCGCTGACGCGCGTTTCGATCTCGATGTCGTCGCCGTATTGCGAGGCGACCTTGAACACCGCCCTTGCCTCGAGCAGGGCAAGGCCGGCGCCATCGTACTTCTCCAGCATCTTGATCTTGGTCATGCCCGTCGCCTTCTCGAACAGCAGGATCGAGGAGGCGTCGAACCATTCGAAATACCGCGGGTAGAAGACGATGCCTGCGGGGTCGCAGTCGCCCCACTGGACGCGCACGAGCCGCTTGTTCGTCAGCATCTGCAATCGCCTTCACGCAGCATCGGGGTTCTCGATCAGGATGGCGATGCCCTGCCCGCCGCCGGCGCAGGCCGTGGCGATGCCGTAGCGCCCGCGGCAGTTGTGCAGCTCGCGCGCCAGGGTCAGGGTGCAGCGCACGCCGGTGGCTCCCAGCGGATGGCCGATGGCGATGGCCCCTCCGTTGACGTTGACCCGCTCGCGATCGAGTCCCAGCTCGCGCTCCACCGCAAGGTACTGGGCGGCAAACGCCTCGTTGATCTCGAAGCGGTCAATGTCGCCGAGCTGCAGGCCCGCCTTGGCCAGCACGGCACGAATGGCAGGCGCGGGGCCTATCCCCATGATCTCGGGCGGCACGCCCACCGTTGCGCCGGCAACGATGCGCGCCAGCGGCCTTGCGCCCTTGTTTCCCGTGAAACAATCCCTGCCCGCCACGACGACCGCCGCCGCACCGTCGACGATGGCCGAGCTGTTGCCGCCGGTCTGCACGCCGCCGAATGCCGGCTTCAGGGGCTTCAGCGATTCGAAAGGTGTCGGCCGGGGATGCTCGTCACGCTCCAGCGCCTCGATCTTGCGCGGCAGCCGGATCTCGCGTGCCGCGTAGCCTTCGCGCTCGAGCTTCTCGCTCCGCACCGCCACGACCTCGCCGTCGAAGAAGCCCCGCTCGCGTGCCGCGAGCGCGCGAGCGAAGCTCTGCGCCGCGAATTGATCGGCGTCGTCGCGCGTGATCTGGTAGCGCCTGGCCAGCTCCTCGGCGGTATCGCCCATGCGCAGGCGCGGGGCGGTGTCGAGCGTCGCCTCCCACAGGAAGTCCTTGAACTCGACCTGCCCCATCTTGAAGCCGCCGCGGTGGGTATAGGCGGCGATCGGGTTGCGCGACATGGATTCCGTGCCGACGCACAGCACGGCCCGCGACTTGCCGAGCGCCAGCTGGTCCGCCGCCTGCAGGATCGCCTCGAAGCCCGACGTGCACAGCCGCTGCACGAGCAGCGCCGGCACGCCGACGGGCACACCCGCATAGAGGCCGATGTGGCGGGCCACGTAGAACGCATCGAAGCTCGTCTGTGCCACGGAGGCCGCCACAACGGCGTCGATCGCCTCCGGCGAGACGCCGGCGCTCCCCAGCGCCGCGCGAGCAGCCTTGATGCCGAGGTCGGTCGCGGAAACATCACGCAGCGTCCCGTTGTAGTCGGCGAAGGGGGTGCGCGCCCCGCCGACCAGCCACGTGTCCCTGTAGGCAATGCTCTGGGCGTGCTGCAGCTCGTCCATGATGCGCTCAGGCCTCCGGCCAGCGTCGGTCGAACTCCCAGACGTGCTCGAAGCCGATCATCCGGCAGAACCGGTCGAAGGGAAAGAGCTCGGAGGCCAGCGTGTCGCTCGAGCCCTTCTCCTTCAGCACGCCGTACGCCCGCTCCAGCGCCCTGGTGGCGGCGAGCAGGCCCGTGACGGGAAAGATCGCCAGGCGGTAGCCGAGCTCCTCCAGGCGCTTGCTGGGCAGGATCGGCGTGCGTCCGCCGTCGGCCATGTTGGCCACCAGCGGCACGTCGAAATGCCTGCCGATCCTCGCCATCTCCTCCTCGCTCTCCGGGCTCTCGATGAAGAGAATGTCGGCGCCGGCCTTGGCGTAAGCCTCGCCACGGCGCAGCGCTTCGTCGAGGCCGTGGTTGGTGCGCGCATCCGTACGCGCGACGATGAGGAAGTCGGGCGAGGAGCGGCTGGCGGCGGCCACCTGGATCTTGCGCACCATGTCGGCCGCCGGCACCACGCGACGGCCCGGCGTATGTCCGCACTTCTTGGGGAACACCTGGTCCTCGATCTGGATCGCGGCGGCGCCGGCCGCCTCGTAACCCTTGAGCGTGCGCTCGACGTTGAGGAGCCCGCCGAAGCCGGTATCGGCATCGCAGACGACGGGCGTCGACGTGCCCTGGCAGATCTGAGCCACCCGCTCCACCATCTCGCTGTAGCTCGCAAGCCCGGCATCGGGCAGGCCGAGCGTGGCGGAAACTCCGTAGCCGGTCATATAGAGCGCGCTGAACCCCATGCCGTCGGCGACCCTCGCCGACACCATGTCGTAGACGCCCGGCGCGGTCACCAGGCCCTTGCCGGCGAGCGCCTGTCTCAGCTTTCTGCCTCGGTGCATGTCCCGCTCGTCTCCGCTCCCTGCCATCGCGTCATCCGGCGCTGAGGCCGGAGATGCGCTTCCGCGAGCCGGCAATCTAATGCCAGTTGCGTTGCGAGGCGAGGACGTCTGCGCCGCACGTTTCCCCGTCGTGCAGCCGCGCGGCGCCTTGACAAAGGCTTGCCGCACAAATTCCATGGCCGTCTTGCCAACGTGCCGGCGGCGCACCGCATGAACCTGCCCGATCTCGCCCGTGAGGCTTTCGGCCATTACCGCCGGGGGGACTTCAAGGGCGCGGAGGCGGCCGCTCGCCGGGCGCTGACGCTGGCGCCGCACGATCCGAACCTGCTTCAGCTTCTGGCGGCCGTCCTGGTGGCGCAACGCCGGCCCGGAGAGGCGGTCGACGTCCTCGAGAGGGCCATCGCCGCTACCTCGGCGACCGGAGAGATCCTCTACAATCTGGGGACGGCCCTGGCCATGGCCGGGCGGCACGAGGAGGCGGCGCAACGGCTGGAACAGGCCTGCGCCGCGCGGCCCAGGGATCCGGACTGCCGCAACAACCTCGGCCTGGCGCTGTTGGCGGCGCGCCGGTATGCCGAGGCGGCGGCCGCGTTCGCACGAGCGCTGGAGCTGCGGCCCGGCTGGCCTGTCGCCCATTACAACAAGGGTCGCGCTGCCGCGTCCCTCGGCCGGCACCAGGAAGCGGTCGACAACTACTCGCGGGCAATAGGGAACGGCACGGGCGTGCCGGCCGAGCTCATGCTCGACATGGGCTACAGCCTCCAGGAGCTCAAGCGCACCGCCGAGGCGCTGGCAAGCTACGAGCGCGCCATCGCTCTCAAACCCGCCTTCGCCGAAGCTTACAACAATCGCGGCAACGTCCTGCTCCAGCTCAAGCGCCCTGCCGAGGCGCTGGCGAGCTACGACCGTGCCGTCGCCCTCAAGCCCGGCTACGCCGAGGCCTACAACGGCCGGGGCATCGCGCTCGTTCAGCTCGACCGCGCCAGCGAGGCGCTTGCGAGCTATGATCGCGCCATCGCCCTCAAGCCCGACTATGCCGACGCCCACCATTGCCGCGGCAACATCCTCAGCGATCTGCGCCGCCTCGACGAGGCGCTCGCGAGCTATGGGCGCGCGATCGCCATCAGGCCCGAGGCTTCCGCGTCGCTGGCGGCCTTCGTCTACGTCGCTCTCGGCATCTGCGACTGGCCTGCCGTCGAGCGCGCACGGGCTCCGCTGCTCGAGAGTTGTCGGCGCCCGACTTTCACCGGTGCCTGTTTTCCCGTCCTGGCGATCACGGACGACCTGAGCGTGCAGCAAGCCGCGGCGCAGAACTTCGTGCGCAACAATGCAATCGCGGTCGCCCAGCCGCCGCGACCGAAGCGAGCCGCCGCGGACGGCAAGCTTCGCATCGGCTACGTGTCGGCCGACTTCAAGAACCACCCGGTCGCCCATCTCATTGCCGAGCTCATCGAGGTGCACGACCGGGCCCGGTTCGTCATCACCGGCTTCTCCGCCGGCGCGGACGACCGAAGCCCCATGCGCGCGCGCCTGGGCCGCGCCTTCGATGCGTTCGTCGACGTGCGCAGCATGTCCGATGAGCGCTTCGGCGAGGCCGTGAGGAAGGCGCAGATCGACATCCTCGTCGACCTCGGCGGGCACACCCACGACAGCCGCATCCTGGCGCTGGCCGGGCGACCCGCGCCGGTGCAGGTGACCTACCTCGGCTATCCCGCCACCTGCGGGGCACCCTTCATCGACTATGCGATCGTCGACAAGTTCGTGGTCGCCGACGGCGAAGAGAAGCTGTTCACCGAGCAGCTCGTCTACCTGCCCGACTGCTACCAGGCCAACGACCGCAAGCGCCCCGTCGCCGAGCGGACGCCTTCGCGGTCCGAATGCGGTCTGCCGGAAGGCGGCTTCGTCTTCTGCTGCTTCAATCACCCGAACAAGATCGGCCCACACGTGTTCGATGTATGGATGCGCATCTTGACGGCCGTCCCGGACAGCGTGCTCTGGCTGCTGCAGGCCAACGCATGGGCCCCCGGGAACCTGCGCCGGGAAGCGCAGGCGCGCGGCGTCGATCCGGCACGGCTGATCTTCGCGCCCATGAAGGACCTTGCCGACCACCTTGCCCGCGTGCGTCTGGCGGACCTCTTCCTGGACACCTGGCCCTACAACGCTCACACCACGGCCAGCGACGCGCTCTGGGTCGGCCTGCCCGTGCTGACCTACGCGGGCAAGAGCTTCGCGGCTCGCGTGGCGGGAAGCCTGCTCAACGCGATTCGTATGCCGGAGCTCGTCACACGGTCGGCCGGCGACTACGAGGCTCTGGCCGTCAAGCTGGCGACCACGCCAGGAGCGGCGGGGGCCCTCGCAGCGAAGCTGCGCGCAAACGACGGCAGCGCGCCGTTGTTCGATACCGATCGCTTCCGCCGCCACATCGAAGCCGCGTACACGCACATGTGGGACCGGCACCAGCGCGGGGAGAAGCCTGAAAGCTTCGCGGTGGAGCCAATACGGTAAACGGACGGCTCGCCGGCACAGGTCGCCCACCTCGCCGTCATGCCCGCCAAGCGAAGCGCAGAGCGGGCATCCACCCCCAAGGTCGAGCGCGCGGCTGGATTCCCGCCGACGCGCTTCGCGCTCGCGGGAATGACGGTTGTCCGCCGCCCGCGTGCGGCGGGCGTCGGTTAAGGGGAGCGAAGGGAGCGGGGCGTCGAGCCGCCGGACCGTATTTGTAAGGCGCCAGG
>Ga0070741_10002105_pt1 | contig 55497 bp, 50 predicted proteins | sample Coa_R1_4_FD_66440 | JGI IMG/M metagenome (GOLD analysis project Ga0070741, IMG submission 66440) | Surface soil microbial communities from Centralia Pennsylvania, which are recovering from an underground coalmine fire - Coalmine... | ecosystem: Environmental > Terrestrial > Soil > Unclassified ... | reverse complement strand
GCGTTGAACTGCCACTTCGCGTTGATGTAGATGTTGCCCGAGCCGCTGCCGCCGCTCTGCGGCGCGAACTGGCCGCCGTCCTTCAGCGGCTCGCTGAGCGTCGGCGTCGGGTTGCCGTTGGTGTCGTACATCCCCGCGGCGGACGCGAAGTGCTCGCGCGCGTTGTTCCACGAGAAGCCGACCCGGCCCATCCACCGGTTCGACAGCCGCTTGACGAGCCCGAGCTCGAGGCCGTGGTAGTCGGTGTCGTAGTCCGGGATGTTCGTCGTCAGGAAGCCGTTGCCGCCGGCGGCGACTGCCGCGGCGTTGGGGATGTAGGTCGCCACGTTGTACGGCGTGCCGTCCGGCAGCGTGCCGCTGAAGCCGGCGCCCGGCGCGTAGTTGGCGAGCGACACGCCGGTGCGCGGCGTGAGGCGGCCGGTGAAGTTGCCGAACAGGTCGGTCGTGCGCGTGTAGCTGTAGTTGACCTGCGCTGCCAGATTCGGCAACAGCTCGCGATCGAGGCCGACGACGAGGCTCGACGTCTTCGGCGCGGCGAGATTCGGATCGAGGACGTTCGACGAGGTCACAGCCGTCGGGTTCGCGGGGTTGAATCCGCCGGCCGACGTGATGAACTGGTTCAGCAGCACCTCGTTGGCCTGCGCGAAGTGGTCGCCGTTGAGATCCACCCAGCGATACGTCGCCGATCCGATCGTGGTGCTCGGGTTCGTGACGCCGACGGTGCCGGTCTCGAGCTGGCCCGCGTAGCGACTGAAGCTGGCGCGCGCGACCGTGCGACGCGCTTCATCGAGCGCGTAGGTGAGGCCGACGCGCGGCGACGCGTTCTTCCACGTGAACGGCGTGTCGTATCCCGAGAAGACGAGGCCGGGGACGACGTTCGGGAACGCCACGTTCGCGAGCGTCTGGCTCGGGAGCGCCTTGCCCCACTGCTGGTCGTAGCGGAGACCCGCATCGACCGTGACGCGGCCCTTCGACAGCGTGTCGCCGACGTAGAGGTCGGTGTAGTACGCCTTGTTGCTGCCCGCGGCCTGACGGAACACCTGCGCGCGCAGATCGGTCGGCGAGTTCTCGATCGCGAGGATCATGTTGCCGGGGTACACGTTGCCGGAGAACGCTTCGGCGGTGCGGTAGCCGAAGCCGTACTTCAGATCGTGCGACCAGCCCGCGCCGCTCAGAAACGAGTTCGCGTCGACGTTGTAGATGTGCTGCGGACGGATGTTCGTCGTCTGGTTGATCGAACCGAACGACTGCGCGGTCGTGAAGCTGCGGCCCGCCTGGCCGGTGAGCCCGCTTTCGGGCGTCAGGATGAACCCGGTGTTGAAGAAGGCCGCCTTCCCCGACACGAAGAAGTTCGATCCGAAGACCCGATCGTCCGCAATCTTCCACAGACCGTGGAGCGGGTTGCCGGTGTATGCGTTGTCCTGGTGGTACGTGGCGGTCGGCGCGTCGAACAGAATCCCCGAGATCCCCGGGCTGCGGCCGTCCTTGATCTTGAAGCCGTCGAAGTACAGGAAGCTGACCATGTCCTTCTTCGTCGCCTGCCAGTTCAGCTTCACGTCCGGGTTCTTCAGCTTCGTTTCGTCGATGAACGCGCCGGCGCGGCGCACCAGCTTCACGTCCTGATACGAGTACGAGTTGTAGAACCAGGCGTGGTCCTTCCAGATCGGGCCGCCGATGTCGTAGCCGTAGTCGCCGATCTGCTGGTTGTGGTCGGACGTCGCGTAGGTGACGCCGATCGCGGCGAGTTCGGCCGGCACGTTCGACGACTCGAGCGAGTGATTGTCGAAGTAGCCGCGGAAGCCGCCGGCGAACCGGTTCGTGCCGCGCTTGACGACGAGGTTCAGCCCCATGCCGCCGGTCGGCTGCTTGATGTCCTGACCGGCAGTCGAGACCTGGATTTCCTCGAAGTTGTCGTAGTTGTAATAGCTCGGCGACGCGCCCGTCGCCGCCATGTCGGTGATGTTGATGCCGTCCATCGTCCACACGGCGTCCTGCGGGCGAGTCCCCTTCGAGGCGAAGTTCGACTGCTGGCCCGTTTCGTTGCCGCCGATGTTGACGCGATCGACGAGCACGCCTGGAACCGAGCGCATCAGCGCGAACGGATCGCGCGACGTCGGGATCTTCGTCAGCTCGTCGGACGTGAAGTTCGTCGCGGTGCCGGTGGCTTTGGTGTCGACGATCGGCGACTCGCCGCTGACCGTGATCGTTTCCGACACGCCGCTGACTTTGAGCATCATCGGCAGCTCGACGTTCTTGCCGACCGACACGATCACCTGATCGCGGACGATCGTCGCGAAGCCCTGAAGGGCGGCGGTGACTTTGTAGGGCCCCGGCGCGAGATTCAGAAACCGGAACTCGCCGGCGGCGTCGGTGACGGCCGTCAGCGTCGCGTCGACGCCTTGCGCGGTCACGCTGACGCCGGGCAGCACGCCGCCCTGTTCGTCCTTGATCGTGCCGCCGATGCTGCCGCCTTCGATTTGTGCGAACGCCGGCGCCGCGAATGCGGCGACGAGCGCGAGCACGAACAACCATCGCTTCATGCGTACCTCTCCTCTCGATAGGACCTGGGATTGCTGAACGTTTCATGCGGAGCACGCGATGTGCCAGCGTCCGCGCAGTGAGCGGACACTGTTCGCATCGACCGCGCGTGGGAATCGTCAGACGGTTGCGGCGATCGCGAGCGTGCGCGGCGATCGGCGATCACGGATCGTTGAATCGCGCGATCCAAGGATCATCGCGTGCGCGCTGCCGTGCACTGTCCGCTCGCGGGACGGTGGTAGAGTGATGGCGTGCCGTCGAGAATCGACGCGATCGCGGACGCGCTCGCCGCATTCTACGGTCCGCTGCCGGCGCCGCCGCGCGATCCGTTCACGCTGTTCGTGTGGGAAGTGCTGTCGGTGCACTCGACGCCGCAGAAACGCGATGCCGCGCTGGCGGCGCTGAAGCGCATTCCCGCGCTGACGCCCGATGCGATGTGGCGGGCGCCGCAGAAGAAGCTGCAGCAGAGCGCGATGCTCGCCGGGCCGTACCTGGAGAACCGGTTGCACGCGCTGCGAACCGGCGTCGACATCTTCCGGCGCAACCCGGGTTTGGCCCGCACGATTCGCGGTCCGCTGCAGGCCGCGCGGCGCGCGCTCAAAGGCCTGCCGCAGATGGGCGAGGGGGGCGCGTACCGCATGCTGCTGTTCGCCGCCGATCACCCGATCCTGCCGGTCGACGCACGCGTCGCCCGCGCGGCCACGCGGCTCGGCTACGGCGAGACGCAGAAGGAGTTCGCGAAGACGGCGCGGTCGGTGCGCGAGGCGCTCGCGCCGGAGCTGGGCGCGTCGCTCAAGGCGTTTCGGCGGACGTTTCTCTACCTGTCACACCACGGCGGCGCGACGTGCACGGAGGGGGATCCGCACTGCGGGGTGTGCCCGCTGGTGGAGGGATGCCCGGAGGGACAGCGGCGCGGGCGGCGAGACGGAGTAATGAAAAATGAAAAATGAAAAATGAAAAGGAATGAAGAATGAGGAACCGAGGAAATGACGAATGAAGAATGACGAATGAAGAATGAAGAATGAAGGCGCGCCCTTTCATTTTTCATTTTTCATTTTTCATTTCGCGTCCTTAGTTCAATGAGGCGACGCGTCGTTTGAGCGTCTTCACGTGCTCCCAGATCGTCGCGTACTCGTCCTTGTCGTCCTCGTCGACCGGCTTCTTCCCTGACATCTGCAAGTACAGCTGCAGGTCGCGCAGCGCGGCGCCGTAGTCGCGGAGGTGATACGCGATCAGGCCGCGGTCGCGCAGTTCCTCGGCCGCGGTCGGATCGATCGCGAGCAGCAGCTCGGTGACGTCGCGCGCCTGCGGAAACGAGTGCATGTTGACGTAGAGCCGCTTCAGGTTCACCAGCATCCGGATCAGAATCTGCGGCTTGGTGGCACGCGCCATCACGTGCGAGTCGAACAGCGCGCCGTCGCCCGCATGACGCCGCAGCAGCGACTGGCACGCGTCCTCCGACAGCAGCGCGCCGCCGTGGAACGCGTCGATGATCAGATCCTCGTCGTGCGCGATCCGCCGATCGCCGGGGCAGCGCAGCAGGAAGTGTCCGGGGAAGTTGATGCCGACGACGTGGAGCCCGGCGCGGCGGGCGATTTCCATGTAGACGAGCGCGAGCGAGATTGGAATGCCGGTGCGCCGGTCGAGCACTTCGTTCAGGCAGCTGTTGCGCGGGTCCTCGTAGCGCGCGCTGTTGCCGACGAAGCGCAGCTCGCCGAACAGGTAGTCGTTGAGCGCCATCACCTGCGCGTGATGATCGCCCTCGATGCGCGAGAGCCGCCGCTTCGCCTCGTCGCCGATCGCGTCGAGCCGGTCGAGATAGGGACCGGCATCGAGCCGCGGGTACTCGACGCGCGCGATCATCAGCGCCGCGATCGCGAGGTCGGGATCCGGGCTGAGCGCCGCCTGACCGAACGCGTGAACGAGATGCTCGGTGATCACGCGGTCATGGTACCAAAAAAAAGGGGCGGGGCCATTCGGCCCCGCCCCGTTCAGCTGTCGATGGTCGTCGGCCTACCAGGACACCTTCACGCCGAACCGCGCGACGCGCGGCGCGACGATCGCCTGGATGTTGTTCGCGTTCGTCGCGTTCTGCGTCGAGCGAAGCGCCTGCACCGTGTTCGAGTCGAACACGTTGAAGAGGTCGAACTGCGGAATCAGGCGCACCGTGCCGAGCTTCACCGGACGATCGGCATGGAGGTCGAGGTTCTGGAAGTTCGGCAGCCGGCTGTCGCCGACCGGATAGAGCAGAACGAACGGCTGTCCGCCGCCCGTGCTGCGCGCCGGCGCGAGCACGCCCTGCTCGAGCGGATACCCCTGCCGCGCGTTGTAGAACGCGGAGAAGTTGACGTCATACGGGAGGTTGTACAGGCCGCTCAGCTTGAACAGCCACTTCGCGTTCACGAACACGTTGCCGATGCCGCTGCCGCTCGTGGCGTAGTCGTACTGATACCCGTTGCGATTCGCCACGTTGGTCGGATCCTCTGGCACCGACCCGCTGAAGTTGTTGCCGTTCAGCGGATTGCCGCCGTAGTTCATGTTCGTGATCGTGCTGTTGTACGAGTAGCTCGTGTTCATCAGCCAGTGGTTCGACATCCGCTTGCGGGCGGTGACTTCCACGCCGTTGAACACTCGGTTGTACTGATCCGCGCTGAACGATGTCAGGTTGCTCACCGACGAGATCGGGATGTTCGACGTGTAGTAGGTGACCGCCGGACACATCGCGCCCTGCGACGCCGGGCACGAGCTGGCCGGCGCCGTGTAGGTCGTCGCCACGAAATTCGCCGGCGACAGACCGACCGTCTGGTAGTCCTGGAAGTTGAAATACCGCCGCCAGATGTAGTTCGCGCCGACGGCGAACCCGGCGCCGATCTCGCGATCGAAGCCGACGATGAACTCGTCGGTGGTGTCGTCCTTCAGGTTCGGATCGATCGTGTTCGCCGTGCCGAGCGCCGTCGGGTTCTTGTAGTCCCAGTTGCCGCTGACCGCGATCGGCGTGCCGGTGGTGTTCACCTCGCCCGCATCGACGACGGTGTTGTGGTTGCTGTCCACCCACGGATAGCGCACCGTCACCTGCGTGACCGGATTGATCTGGCCCGCGACGCCGCCGTTGCCGACCTGCCCGTAGTAGCGCGCGTAGTTGGCCCGGAGCAGCGTCCGACCGTCGCCGGTCAGGTCGTACGTCAGACCGAGCCGTGGCGAGAACACGTTGAACACCACGCCCGGATCGGCGCCGGCAAAGGTCGCCGCCGGCAGCATGTTCGGAATGATCGGGTTCGAGATGACGCTCGCGCCGAGCGCCTGGTCGTGGATCTTGTCGTAGCGCACGCCGAGCTGGATCGTCGTGCGGCCGCGGACGAACGAATCCTGGCCGTACACCGACACGTTCAGGAGGTCGTAGATGCTGTAGCCGTCGCGCGTCAGCGCCGCCTGGCAGCCGATCGCCGCGGTCGCGCAGTCGTTCGGGTTCGCCAGTTCAGCAGACGTCGGGAAGCGCGCCTGTCCGAAGCCGCCCGAGTGCGTCAGCGACGAGCTGTACGCGTCGCGCCAGTAGCCGCCCACTTTGAACGAGTGGTCGCCGCCCCACGTGCCCGGCATGAAGTAGTTCATGTTCACGTTGAGGCTGTTCACCGGACGCAGGTACACGGCCGTGTTTCCGGGAGGCGCCGAGCGCCCGTTGAGGCCGGTCGAGATGATGTAGGTCGACTGGGTTGCCGCGAGCGACGGATCGTGGAAGTCGAGGACGAAGTTGTTTCCGACGTGCGCCCACTGCACGTCGAACAGCAGTCGATCGCTCACGACGTACTGGTCGCCCGCCTTGTAGGTCGGGTTCGGGCCCGTCGTCCAGAGGTTCGTGCCGTACTGCGACGGCACGGCCGCCTGCTTGACGGTCGATTCGATCGGCGTCAGGTCGCTCGCGTTGCGCGCGTTGCGCTCCTTCTTCGCGAAATTGTTGAAGAAGGTCAGCTTGTTCCCCTTGAAGAGCTGCACTTCCGCCTTCAGGTTCGTCGTTTGGAGCAGGGTCTCGTCGGTGTTCAGACAGCTGTTGACGTCGGACACCGAGTGCGTGAGGACGTTGTTCGCTTCGTCGGACTTGATCTGCTGACACGCCGCCGTGGGCTGGTAGAAGTTGATGACGCCGACGTCGACGGTCTGCTTGCCGAAGCTGCCCCAGATCCACGCGCGGCCCGGCTTGATCGGCCCGCCCATTTCCGTGCCGAAGTCCTTGATGTTCTGGATCGGGTTGCCCGACGTCGCGCCCTGCAGGCGCTGCGCGTCGGTGATGTTGTTCGACTCGACTTTGTCGTCGGTGACGTAGTAACGGCCGGTGCCGCGGAACTTGTCGCCGCCGCTCTTCGTCACGAGGTTGATGCCGACGCCGCCTGTCTGCTGCGTCACGTCGACGCCGCCCGTGTTGACGGTCATTTCCTCGAAGGCATCGAAGTCGTAATAGCCGGGCGATCCGCCGGTGGCCGCCATGTCGGTGATGTCGACGCCGTCGAGCGTCCACTTGTTGTTCGTCGGGTTGCCGCCGCGCGACACGTAGTTGGACTGCTGGCCCGACTGGTTGCCGCCGATGTTCTCGCGGTCCATGGCGATGCCGGCCGTCTGCTGGAGGATGACCCAGGGGTCGCGCGCCGACGGAATGCTCTGCAGCAGCTCGTTGGTGAACGTCTGCTTCGTGCCCGTCTCCTTCGTGTCGACGATCGGGCTCGCGCCCGTGACCGTGATCGTCTCCTGCACCGTCGAGACGCTGAGCTGCGCGTTCACCTGCGCAGAGAAGCCCACCGTGATGTGAATGCCCTCGTTCACGACGGTCTTGAATCCCGTCAGCTCGAACTTGACCGTGTAGTCAGCCACTTCGAGGCGCGGGAACTGGTACGTGCCCGTGTCGCTGGTCACCGCGACCAATGGTTGCAGCAGAATCGGGCTCGTCAGCGTTACCGTGACGCCGGGCATCACCGCGCCGGACTGGTCGGTCACCTTGCCGAAGATTTGGCCGGTGGCCTGCTGGGCCGTCGCGAGCGCCGACGTGGCGAAGAGTGCCACGAGCGCCAGGACGAGTGCTCGAACTTTCATCCTTCCTCCTAGAAAGAGCTGATGAACAACAAGCTACTGCCCGAACAAGAACACTGGTTCAAATCGCGCACTGTCCGGAACGGATCGAGTATCGAGCGCCAATGCTCGGGCTGTAAAGCCGGTTTGGGTGTGAAAAAACCCCAAAGATGGGCTGGATCCAACCCGTTGGATTAACGGGTGAAGAGAGAAGCAAAACGATGTAGATCGAGGTCGGCGATCGACGCGATCGTCAAGTCCGCTTCCAACGCGTCTACATCGTACGTTTGCCCCACGGCGACCGTTTTCAACCCGGCCGCGCGCGCCGACGCCAGTCCCCACCGCGAATCTTCGATGGCGAGGCACTCGTGCGGCGCGAGCGCGACGCCAGTCGCCGCGCGCAGCATCTCGACGGCACGCGCGTACGGATCGGGTGCCGGCTTGCTGCGCAGCGTGTCTTCCGCGGCGACGATCGCGGCAAAGAGCGCTGTCAGCTGCTCGCGATCGAGCGCGCGCCGGATCTCGGGTCCGATCGCGCCCGACGCGATCGCGATCGGCAGCGCGGCGGCGGCGCGGCGGATCGCGTCCGCGGCGCCGGGGAACAGCACCGATCCCTGACGCTCGAGCGCTTCCATCGCGATCGCCTTGCGCGCGACGAGCGTCGCGACGTGGCGCGCGTCCCACGCGAGCGCGCGGTCCTTCGCGATCTCGGTGAACGCGCCGACATCGTCGAACCCCAGGTAGCGCGCGTAGTAATCCTCGTCGGAGAGCGCCACCGACTCGGACGCGAGCACCGCCTGGAACGCGCGGCAGTGCAGCGGCTCGCTGTTCGCGATGACGCCGTCGAAGTCGAAAACAATCGCGCGAAGAGGCACGTTACGTGTTCGGGTGTTTCAGCTTCTCGCCGGCCCGGATCGGAATCTTCAGGTTGTTCTCGGCCGGCGGGTACGGACACTCGTACGTGGGGTTGTAGTAGCAGTACGGCGTGTAGGCGCGGTTGAAATCGATCTCGTAGATGCCGGTTTTCGTCCGCTCGAGGTCGAGGTACCGGCCGCCGCCGTAGGTCTCGGTGACGCTCGTCAGATCCCGGAACGGGACGAACAGGCGATCGAGGTTTGGCGCGCCGACCTCGACGAAGGCGGTCAGCTTCAACGGCTGGCCCTTGACCGAGAACTCGAGCGTGCCCACGCGGCGCATCTTCCGCATCACGCCGGTCGAGGTCGGCATGTCGATCGGCGTCGGATCGTCGATCGGCTTGAGCTGCGCGGGCACGTCGTAGTCGGGGTCGATCGGGAAATAGGAGAGCGGCAGCAGCTCGGCGTGCTTGTTCGCCGGGATCGGGTCGTCGCTCTTCGCGAACGTCGCATCCTTCGCCGCGCGATCGGCGGCAATCTTCGCGGCGTAGTCCTGGGTGGATTCGGGCGGCTTGCTGCCGCACGACACACACGCAAGGACGACACACACCAACCAGACGTGACGCATGCGGCGGCGATCCCTCACCCGAAAATATACCCGCCTTTGGCGATCGCGTGATCCGCGAGTTCGCGGCGCAGCCGGACCGTGTTGATCGGCGTCACCTTGATCAACCGCCGCAACGCCGACACCATCGTCCGCAGCGTATCACCCTCGACGGTTGCGGCGAGGGCCTGCCTGGCCGAGGCGTCGACGCGCAGCGCCGCGTCGTTGACGAACACGCGCGCGGCCGCTTCGTGCAGCGCCGCATTGGCGTCGCCGCGCGCGGCCGCCTGCTGCGCGCGGAGGACGGCGCTCTCCGCCGAGAACGTGTCGATCAGGATATCGGCGGCATGCATCAGCACTTCCTGCTCGTCGGTCAGCTTGTTGCCGAACGTCTGCATCGCCAGCCCGAGGACCATCAGCGCCGTCTTCTTGAACGCCGCGACGGCGCGTGCTTCCTCGGCGAGCGGCGCCGCGTCGGCCGGCGGCATCGACGGCGGACCGAGCAGCTCGTCCTGCAGCGCCTTGGCTGCGGCGATCAGCCCGAGATCGCCCTTCAACGCGCGGCGCACCAGCATGCCGGGAATCAGCAGGCGGTTGATCTCGTTGGTCCCTTCGAAGATGCGGTTGACGCGCGCATCGCGGAAGTGACGCTCGGCGGGATAGTCCTTCACGTAGCCGTTGCCGCCGTGAATCTGGATGTTCTCGTCGAGGACGTAGTTCAGCGTCTCGCTGCCGGCCACCTTCGCGATCGACGACTCGACGGCGTACTCCTCGAACGCGGCCACCGCCGCGGAGCCGTCGCCCGCCTGCCCTGAGCCTGTCGAAGAAGGCGGCGTCGCGGCGATGCGCGCGTCGACGAGACCCGCCGTCCGATAGATCGCGCTCTCGATCGCATACGACTTCGCGACCATCTCGCCGATCTTGTGCTTGATCGCGCCGAAGTTGCCGATCGGCTGGTTGAACTGGCGCCGCGTCGCGGCATACTTCGCCGACTCGCCGATGACATTGGCCGCGCCGCCGGCGCACATCGCGCCGAGCTTGAAGCGCGCGAAGTTCAGCACGTTGAACGCGACCTTGTGCCCCTTGCCGACCTCGCCGATCACGTTCTCCGCGGGCACGTGCACGTCCAGGAAGATCAGCGCCGTCGTCGACGAGCCGTGCAGGCCCATCTTGTGCTCTTCCTTGCCGCTCTTGACGCCCCATCCGCGCTCGACGAGGAACGCCGTGAACCCCTCCGCCTGCCCTGAGCTTGTCGAAGGAGCCTGCCCTGAGCCTGTCGAAGGGTCTACTCTCGCGAAGACGACGAACAGATCGGCGAAGCCGCCGTTGGTGATCCACATCTTCTCGCCATTCAGCACGAAGCTGCCGTCCGGCTGCCGCGTCGCGCGCGTGCGCGCACCGAGCGCGTCGGATCCCGATCCCGTTTCGCTCAAGCCGTACGCGCCCACGAGTTCTCCGGTCAGCAGCTTCGGCAAGTACTTCTGCTTCTGCGCTTCGCTGCCGAAGAGCGCGATCGGGATGATGACGAGGTTCGCCTGCGCGCCGAACGTCGCGCCGAACGAGGCCGAGCGCGACATGCGGTCCGAGACGATGAGCGAGGTGACCTTGTCGAGGCCGAGCCCGCCGTACCCTTCGGGCACGTCGACGCCGAGCAGCCCGAGCGAGGCCGCCTTCTTCACCAGCTCGCGCGCGAGCGTCCAGTCCTTCTGTTCGAGCCGATCGAGGACCGGCAGCACTTCGTTCGTGATGAACTCCTCGGCGGTCCTCGCAATCAGTCGGTGTTCTTCGGTCAACTGCTCGGGGGTGAAGACGCCCGCCGCGTCCGCCGCCTGCAGCAACCACTCGCCGCCGCGCTGCGCTGAGACTTGAGCGTTGAGACTTGAAACCTGAGAGTTGGCGTGCATCACAGCCTCTCGAAAATCCCGGCGGCGCCCATGCCTCCGCCGACACACATGGTCACCATGCCGTAGCGGGCGTTACGGCGTTTCATCTCGTGCAGGAGCGTCGTCGTCAGCTTCGCGCCGGTGCAGCCGAGCGGATGCCCGAGCGCGATGGCGCCGCCGTTGACGTTGAGGCGATCGGGATCGATCGGCAGCGCCTTGAGACACGCGAGGACTTGCGCCGCGAACGCTTCGTTCAGCTCGACGAGATCGATCTGGTCGAGCGCGAGGCCGGCGAGCTTCAGCGCCTTTTTGATCGCCGGCACGGGCCCGATGCCGAACCGTTCGGGCTCGACGCCAGCGGTTGCGAACGTGACGAAGCGCGCCATCGGCGTCAGCCCGCGCGCTTTCGCACCCTCGGCGGATGTGAGGATCACCGCGGCGGCGCCATCGCTCGTCTGCGACGAGTTGCCGGCGGTGACCGATCCGTTGACGTGGAACGCGGGACGCAGCTTCGCGAGCGCCTCCGCCGACGTGTCGCGGCGCGGTCCTTCGTCCACGGCGAAGATCGTCGTGGACGTCGGGTCGGGCTTCAGCCGGACCTCGCCGTTGACGAGCCGCACCTCGAGCGGCACGGTTTCTTCCGCGAACTTCCCGCTGTCGATCGCCGCGAGCGCGCGCTGATGGCTGCGAAGCGCGTACGCATCCTGCGCGTCGCGCGAGATGCCCGACTCGCGCGCGTGATTCTCCGCGACGAGACCGGTGCTCAGGTAGACGTCTGGATACGTGTCGATCAGCGTCGGGTTCGGCGCGATGGTGTGGCCGCCCATCGGGATGAGGCTCATCGACTCGGTGCCGCCGGCGACGATCGTCTCCGCGAAGCCGCACATGATGCGTTCCGCGCCGTACGCGATCGCCTGGAGACCGGACGAGCAGAAGCGGTTGACGGTGACCGCCGACGCCTCGACCGGAATACCGGCGCGCAGGCTGGCGATGCGCGCCACGTTCATGCCCTGCTCGGCCTCCGGCATCGCGCAGCCGAGGATCACGTCGTCGACCTCCGATGCCTGGACGCCGGGCGCGCGCTTCAGCGCCTCGGCGATGACGGTCGCGGCCATTTCGTCGGGCCGCGTGCCGCGGAGCGTGCCGTTCGGCGCTTTGCCGACCGGCGTGCGAACGGCGGAAACGATCACGGCGTCATGCATGCCAATCACCCAGCAAATCCTCGATCGCGTCGGCGACCTCGCTCGCCTTGCCGTCGAACAGATGATCCGCGGCGTCGATCACGACGAGCTCCTTCGGTTCCTGCGCGCGGGCGTACAGCGTTTGGATGTCGCGCAGCGGACAGATCTCGTCGCGCTCGCCGTGGATGAAGAACTTCGCCTTGGTCGACGCCGCGACCGGTTCGAAATCGTAGCGCGACACCGGCGGCGCGATGCCGACGAGCGTCGTGACGCGCGGGTCGGCCGCGCCGACCGTCAGCGCGACGTACGATCCGAACGACATCCCGCCCGCCCACATCGGCACGCCGGGATACCGGTCGTGCATGAAGTCGAGCGCGGCGCGGAAGTCGTCCATCTCGCCGGGTCCGTTCGAAAACGATCCGGCGCTCGCGCCGGCGCCGCGGAAGTTGATGCGCAGCACCGCGCATCCGATGCGGCTCAGGGCCTTCGCCGCCTGATACACCACTTTCGTGTGCATCGTCCCGCCGTACTCGGTGTGGGGATGACCGAAGACGGCCGCCGCGCGCACCTGCTGCGCGGCGTCGACGGGCGTGTCGAGGAGCGCTTCGAGACGGCCGACCGGGCCGGCGATGTCACGCAGCGGCATTGGGCGTTCCCAGTTTCGGCTTCACGATGATGGGCTCCACGAAGTCGTGCACGAGCGCCGCGAATGCCTGTGGACGCGTGACGCTGCCGATGTGTCCCGTCCGCTCGAGCACGACGGCCCGCGCGCCGGGGATCAACTGCGCGTATGCGATCGACCCGTCGGCCGGGACGATGTAATCGAGATCGCGTTCGCCGGTGACGACAAGCGTCGGCGCCGTGACGCGGGCGGCGTCGGCGGCGGCATCGGTGCGGCCGAACATCCGCGCGCGCGTCGCGGTGGCGGGCAGCGACACGCCGACGCGGCAGAACGTCGCGATCGACGCGAGCCGAAAGCTGCGGCGCGCGGCGCGGTCGGGCAGCGCCACCGCGATTTCCCGCCGCAGCCGCCACGGCGTTTCGGCGAGGAACAGCGGCCCGAAGATCCACGGCAGGCGTGCGTAGAACCGGTGGCGCGGCTTCAGCGCGAAGTCCGGACCCGGCGTCGACGCCAGCACCAGCGCCTGCGTCCGCGACGGCTGCGTCGCCGCGAAGCGCAGCGCGACGAGGCCGCCGAACGACACGCCGCAGACGACGGCGCGATCGATGGACGCGCGGTCGAGCGCGTCGGACACCTGCGCGACGTAGTCGTCGAGCGAGCGCGCCGTCGCGTCGAGCGAAATCGCGCGCACGTCGAAATGCGGCGACAGCGCGTCGACCGTCGACCGCATGTATTCCCAGCGGCCCTGGATGCCGGGAATCAGCACTAGTTGCGTAGCGGTTTCCCCGTCTTCAGCGTGAATTGGATGCGCTCGAGCGTCTTGCGCTCGCCGCACAGCTTCAGGAACGCCTCGCGTTCGAGATCGAGCAAGTACTGTTCGCTGACGGTCGTCTGATACGGCAGCGCCCCGCCGGCAATGATGGTGGCGAGCGCGCGGCCGATCACCGCGTCGTGGTCGCTGATGCGGCCGGCGCGCCACGCGAGATGCACGCCGAGCTTCAGCGCGGCGAGGACGCTTTCGCCGCCGACCGGAATCGCGGTGCGCGGCTGCGGCGTGCGATACCCCTCGCGCACGCGCTCGAGCGCCAGCGCTTTCGCATCCGCGAGCAGCCGATCGCGGTTCATCGTGATGCCGTCGGCGTCGCGGAGGAAGCCGAGCTGCCGCGCGTGCGCCGCGCTCGTCGACACCGTGCCGAAGCCGAGCAGTTCGAACACGCGCTGCGCGTGCGGCAGCAGATCCGTGCCGCGGACGCGGTCCGTCGCGCGCGCGTACATCTCTTTCGTGCCGCCGCCGGCGGGAATCAGGCCGACGCCGACTTCGACCTGTCCCATGTAGGTTTCCGCCGCGGCCTGGATGCGATCGCCGTGGATCGCGATCTCGCAGCCGCCGCCGAGCGTCAGCCCGGTGGTGGCGACGACGACCGGCACGTCGGCGAACCGCAGCGCCTGCGTCGCGTTCTGGAACGCGCGGACCATCAGATCGATCTCGTCCCAGTTCCCTTCCTGCGCTTCGAGCAGCAGCAGCATCAGGTTCGCGCCGGCCGAGAAGTTCGGCGCGTCGGTCCCGACGACGAGCGCCGCGAAGTTCGCCGCGGCTTCCGCGACGCCGGCGTGCAGCATCTGCACCGTGTCGGCGCCGATCGCGTTCATCTTCGAGTGCAGCGTGACGGCCAGCACGCCGTCGCCGAGGTCGACGAGGCTCGCGCCGGCGTTCTTTCGGACGACGCGAGCGCCCGTCCGGAGGTTCGTGCCCGTGACGGCGGCCCCAGTCGAAGCGCCGCGCAGCACCTGCGCGAGCGCCAGCGGTCCGATCTCCCAGCCGAAGCCCCACCGCATCGCGCGATCCACATCGTCGGGCGAGTACGCCACGTCGGGAGCGACCGCCGCGGCGTATTCGATCGTCGGCGCGAGCGTCGCGCGCAGGAACGCACCGGCGTGGTCCTTCGCGTCGAAGAGCGCTTTCGTTCGCTCGCCGACGTCCTCGATGGCGCGGGCCGCTTCGAGCGACGCCAGTTTCGCCGGCTGCTTCGGTCGGTACTCGAGCGTCGTCGGATCCAGCGTCCAGATCTCCGCTCGTCCCGAGCCTGTCGACGCGGCGACTTTCTTGTAGAAGCCCTGACCGGCCTTCTCGCCGATCCAGCCGCGCGCGATCATCTCGTTGACGAAGGGCGGCAGCTCGAGGCCGAGATTCCTGGCGACGTGCGCAAGGATGTCGACGCCCGCGATGTCCAGCGTCCGGAACGTCGCGCTGTTCGGCCGTCCGAGCGCCGGCCCGGTGATGGCGTCGACCTCCTCGATGGTGAATTCGCCCGACTCGATCGCGCGCAGCACCTGGACGACGCCGTAGACGCCGATGCGGTTGGCGATGAAATTCGGCGAGTCCTTCGCGACGACGACGCCCTTGCCGAGCGTGACGTCGAGGAACGTCTTCATCCGATCGACGACGGACGCGTCGGTGTCGGCGGTTGGAATCAGCTCGACGAGATGCAGGTAGCGCGGCGGGTTGAAGAAATGCGTGCCGAGGAACTGCCGCCGGAACTCTGCGCTGCGTCCCTCGGCGATGGTGTGCACCGGGATGCCCGAGGTATTCGTACTGACGATCGATCCCGGCCTGCGGCACGCGTCGACGCGCTCGAACAGGCGCCGCTTCACGTCGATCTGCTCGACGACGGCTTCGACGATCCAGTCCGCGTCAGCGAGCTTCGCGAGGTCGACGTCGAATCCGCCGGTGGTGACGAGGGCCGCGGTGTCTTTGGTGAAGAACGGATCAGGCTTGAGCGATCGCACGCGCTTGAGTCCTTGCGCGGCGACATCAGGCGTCAGATCGAGCAGCAGCGCGGGCAGGCCGGCGTTGGCGACGTGGGCCGCGATCTGCGCGCCCATCGTGCCGGCGCCCAGGACGGCGACCGAGCGAATCGCGCTCGTCATCGCGTCCGCCCCGTTTTGACGCCGTGCAGGAACAGATCGAGGACGGCGTCGGCTTCGGGTTCGAGCGCGTAGCGGCGCCGGCTCAGAATCCAGTTCGTCGCCATCTCGTCGAGCGCGCCGAAGAGCACCTTCGCCGCCACGGTCGGCTTGATGTCGGCGCGGAACAGCCCGTCGCGCTGCCCGTCGGCGATCGCGCTGCGGATGAGGCCGAGGTAGTCGCGGAGCAGGGTCGAGGAGAAGCGCTCCATGAACTTCGTCGACTGGCGCAGCTCGACCTGGAACACGATCGCCAGATTCCGGTCGCGTCCCAGGCGGCCGAGATGCAGACGCGCGAAGCGCCGCAGGCGTTCGCGCGGATCGCTGGTCTTCGCGATGACCTCGCGTCCTTCGTCGAGCGCCACCTTCATGCTCCGCTCGAAGATCGACACCAGCAGGTCGTCCTTGCTGCGGAAGTAGAGGTAGACGGTGCCGGCCGCGACGCCGGCCGCGCGTGCGACGTCGGCCACCTGTGCGTTGAAGTAGCCGCGTTCGGCGAAGACGTCGATGGCGGCGCGGAGGATCGCGTCGCGTTTCGGCGCCGGCGGCGGGTCGGCTTTGGTCCTGCGGACGGCTTGCAGCGCCATGACTGAATGAATGGTCATTCAGTCCGGCGCCGCTGTCAAGCGTTCAGCGCCACCTGGTGAGAATCGTCTCGCGGTCGAACAGCGCGACACTCAGGGCGGCGAGCAGCAGCCAGAGGACGAGCAGCCCGGCGCCGACGAGCGCGAGCACCGGCGCGGTGACCAGGAACGCGCCGCTGAACTGCAGCACGAACACCGCCGTCAGCGGCAGGATGATCAGCACGCCGAACTGCTGCGCCGTCCGCGCGTCGTTCACGCGCGACGAGACGACGATCGCGGCCTGCAGCGACACGAGCGCCGCCGCGGGACAGACCCACGCGACGAGCACCAGCGTCCGCAGCGTCGCCATCGCCGCGAAGACGCCCGCGTCGGCGAAGAGCGCGATGCCGGCCAGATACAACGCCAGGCCGATGGCCGAGATCCCGAGCGTCGGCAGCAGCGCGCCCAGCACTTTCGCCACCAGCAGCTCGACGGTCGTGACCGGCGTCGCCAGCAGCGGCTCGAGCGTGCGCGCCTGCTTCTCGCCGACGACGGCGTGCGCGGCGAGCGACATCGCCGCCGTGATCGGCGTCAGCAGGAACAGCAGCAGAAATTGCTGAAACAGGAACGCTTCGACCGCTATGTCGGCGTCGAGGCGCATCCGCGGCGCCAATGCCGCGGCGAGCTGCGCCAGCGCCGCGTCCTCGCCGATCGGATGGCCCGTCAGCGCCGGCATCACGATGATGACGGTGAACGGGATCGCGAGCGAGACGAGTGTCACCAGCGCCACCGGCACGAGGACCGTCGGGTTCCGCGCGATGTCGAGAAACTCCTTGGCGACGAGCGCGCGGATTCTCATCGCGGCCCCTGCGCGCCGTCGGCCGGCGCCACCAGTTGCAGGTACACCTCTTCGAGCGCCGGCATCTCCGGACGGACTTCGACGATGCGTGCGCCCGCGGCGACCAGCGCCGACACGATCGCGGGCGTCTCCTCCTCGCCGTTGACGTCGACGACGAGATGCGCGCCGTCGACGTGCGCGCGCGCGTGCCCGACCGCAGCGACGAACGCCGCCGGATCGCCCACGACACGCACGAGCAGCCGGCCTGTCGTCAACCGGCGGCGCAGTGCCGCCGGCGTGTCGATCGCGAGGAGCGTCCGCTGCAGCACGGCGACGCGATCGGCGAGGCGCTCGGCCTCGTCGAGATTGTGCGTCGACACCAGCACCGCGCATCCCGCCGCGCGGCGCTCCTCGAGCAGATGGCGGACGCTGCGCGCGATCGCCGGGTCGAGTCCGGACGTCGGTTCGTCGAGGAGCAGGATCTTCGGATCGTGGAGGAGCGCGCGCGCGATCGCCACTTTCTGACGCATGCCCTTCGACAGCTCGGCGGCGCGCGCGTTCGCGTGATCGTCGAGCTCGAGCCGTCGCAGCGCGCCCTCGATGCGCGCGTCAGGCTCCGCCACGCCGTACACGCGCGCGTACACGCGCAGGTTCTCGCGAACGGTCAGGCGATCCCAGAGCCCCGGCGATTCGGTCAGGAATCCGATGCGCGCGCGCAGCGTTCCGCCGGTGGCGGGCGTCAGCGGCACGCCGTCGAGCGCGACCGTGCCGCTCGTCGGTGCGATCAATCCCGCCAGCATCCGCATCGTCGTCGTCTTGCCGGCGCCGTTTGGGCCGAGCAACGCGAGAATTTCGCCGGCGCGCACGTTCAGGGTGACCGCGTCCACCGCGGTGCGGCCGCCGAAGACGCGCGTCAGGCCGGCCGCCGCAATCATTCGGTGGGGAACTCGAAGAGACCCGGCGTGACGAGCACGTGGCCGCGCGGGGAGAAAAACAGGCTGTTGGGCGACACGATGCCGGCGGCGCGGAACTGTACGACGCGCACTTTGTCGCCATCGCGATCGAACACGTAGGTGTCGGGAACGAGCAGTGACACCCAGAGCCGGCCGTCGCGGTCGGCCGCCGCCGTGCGGATCGTCGGCGTCACGATCGGGTACTCGCCGTCCGCATCCCGGCGCACCGGCCATGTCGTCGGCAGTTTCGAGACCGCCTCTTCGACCTCGCGCCCTTCGATGTGGCGTTCGAAGAGGAGCGTGCCGTCGCGGTCGTACTTTCGCAGCAGCGGCGCGCCTGTTTGAAAGACGAACCACAGGGTGCCGTCCACGTTCGGCACCGCGATGCCGCTGTTGAGCGCCAGGTGCAGCGGCGGATCGTCGTCGTGGCCTGTCGCGCGCAGGCGGCCGACCGTGCGGATCGTGGATCCGTCGAGCGCGTACTCGGTGACGAGCGATCCATGTTCCGGCTGCGAGAGCCACACGCTGTGTCCCGTGAACTGCAGCGAGCCGATGCCGTTCATCACGTAATTCTCGAACACGACGCGCGGCGTGGGCCGCGACGGCAGCGTGAACCCGGCGGTCCGAAAGCCGGCCGGCGTGAAGATCTGAATCCGTTCGCGATTCTGCGGCGCGTCGGCGACGGCGAACGTGCCGTCGGGCGCGACCGCAAACGCCGTCGGATCGATGATGCGCCCCGGCTCGGCGCCGATATGGACGATCTCGCGCGCGCTCGCCTTGTCCTCGTCGATGCCGAACACCACGTGCGAGCGGCGATCGAAGACGAAGTATTGTCCGGACGCCGACTGCTGGAATCCGGTCGGATCGCGAAAGCGTCCGGCGATGGATGCCGGGATCGCGTCTGTGGACTGGATGACGACCGGCGCGATCAGGAAGAGCAGCAGCGCGCTGAGCACGCGCACGGGTTAGTACCGGGCGGTGTCGCGAATCGCCTTCAGGATGTCGGCCGATTGCGGCAGGATCGCTTCCTCGAGATCCGGGCAGTAGGCGACCGGCACGTTCTTCGCGCCGACGCGCCGCACCGGCGCGTCGAGGTGCTCGAAGAGCTCGCTCGACACCCGCGCGGCGATCTCGGCGCCGAAGCCGCACATCACCTGATCCTCGTGCGCGACGACGAGACGGTTGACGCGCTTGACGTGCGCGGCAATCGCCTCCCAGTCGTACGGCACGATCGTGCGGAGGTCGAGGACCGCGACGCTGATGTGGTCCTTCTCGGCCTGATGCGCGGCGACGAGCGTGCGCTGCACCAGCGCGCCCCACGTGACGACGAGCACGTGATCCCCCTCGCGCTTCAGGCTCGCGCGCCCGAACGGGATCATGTAGTCCTTCCCCGGGTACTCGCCTTTGTTGTACGTCTGGCGGTACAGGTGCTTGTGCTCGAGGAAGAGCACCGGGTCGTCGCAGCGGATCGCCGTGCGGAGCAAGCCCGCCGCGTCGGTGGCGTTGGACGGAAACGCGATGCGGATGCCGGGGCAGTGCGCGAAGATGCTCTCGCCCGACTGGCTGTGATACGGACCGCCGCCGCGCAGGTACCCGCCGATCGGCGTGCGGATGACGACGGGGCACGACCAGTGGTTCCCCGATCGATAGCGCATCATCGTCAGCTCGTCGCGGATCTGCATCATCGCCGGCCAGATGTAGTCGAAGAACTGGATCTCGACGACCGGCTTGAGTCCGCGCGCCGCCATGCCGACGGCGCGGCCGACGATGTTCGCTTCGGCGAGCGGCGAATTGAAGACGCGATCGTCGCCGTAGAGGCGCTGCAGACCGTGCGTCAGTTTGAACACGCCGCCTTTGCCCGAGACGATCGGCAGCGCGTCCTTCTTGCTGGCGTCCGCGACGTCTTCGCCGAAGACGACGATGCGCGCGTCGCGCGCCATTTCGTCCTTCAGCGTGCGGTTGATCGCGGCGACCATCGTATCGGGCTTGCCTTCCGGCACGGCGGGCGTGTCGAACGCGGACGAGGTCGGATCGACGTCGGGCGAATAGAGCCACTGCTCGCACGTGTTCTTCGCCGGCTTGGCGGCGGCGAGCGCCTTGACGGCGGCGTCGTTGGTGTCGCGCTCGACGTCCGCGGCGATCGCCGCGAGCTCGGCGTCGGTGGCGAGCTGCTGCGTCGTGAGGAACTCGGCGAAGCGGCGGATCGGGTCGCGACGCGCTTCGGCTTCGCGCTCCGCCGGCGGCTTGTACAGCTTTTCGTCGTCGGACAACGAGTGCGAGTACGGGCGCGTGACGCGCGCGTGCACGAACGCCGGTCCTTTGCGTGCGCGCGCGTAGGCCACGGCGTCGCGCATCGTGCGGAGGCTGGTGAAAAAATCGGTCCCGTCGATCGAGTCGACGTGGAGTCCCGGGAACGATCGCACGAGGCGCGACACGTCGCCGCCCGGCGTCTGCACTTCGACCGGCACCGAGATCGCGTAGCCGTTGTCCTCGACGACGAAGACGACCGGCAGCAGCTTCGTGCACGCGGTGTTCAGCGCTTCCCAGAACTCGCCTTCGCTCGACGCGCCGTCGCCGAGCGACACGTACGTGACTTCGTCGGCGTGGTGCCGGCGATCGCGATCCGGAATCTCGCGCACGCGGCTGTAGATGACGCCCGCTTCCGCGGCGCCGACGGCGTGCAGCACCTGCGTGCCGGTGGGGCTCGAGCCGGAGATGATGTTCAGGCCGGTGTGGCCCCAGTGCGACGGCATCTGCCGTCCGCCCGAACTCGGATCGTCTTGCGCGCCGACGGCGGCGAGCAGCATCTCGAGCGGCGTCATGCCGAGTTGCAGGCAGAGCGCGCGATCGCGATAGTACGGGCAGAACCAGTCGTACCCCGGTTTGAGCACGAGGCCGGCCGCGACGCCGATCGCTTCGTGCCCGGCGCCGCTGATCTGGAAGAAGATTTGACTCTGGTTCTTGAGTTGAATCTCCTTGTCGTCCAGCTTTCGCGACAGGAGCATGCAGCGGTAGACGGCGAGCAGGTCGTCGCGCGTGAGGCCGTCGAAGTCCTGAGCGGCCGCCGCGTCCCGCCCGTTGAGGACGGCCTTCATTCGGGTCCAAAGTATCACACCTTCCAGCGTTGGTATATGCTCGACGGCATGACGACCCAGACGGTTCGCCTGCATCGGTGGGACGAGATCGCGCTCGAAAAAGTGACCGAGATGCTGTCGCGCAAACTCGTCACCGGCGAGCGCGAGATGATCGCGCAGATCTATCTGAAGCGCGGCTGCCTCGTGCCGATGCACTCGCACGAAAGCGAGCAGATGACCTACGTCCTGCAGGGCGCGCTGAAGTTTCAGATCGCCGGCGAGGAGATCACCGTCCGGGAAGGCGAGGTGCTGCACATCCCGTCGTGGGTGGAGCACCAGGCGGAAGCGCTCGAGGACACGTTCGAGCTCGACCTGTTCAGCCCGATTCGTCAGGACTGGCTCGATCACACGGACGACTACTTCCACCGGTAGACTGCAGACACTGCAGAAGGGCAGGATTGCAGCATGGCAGGACTGGTCCTTCTCCTCATCGTCGTCGCGCTCGCGGTCTGGGCGATTGCGAGCTACAACCGTCTCGTGTCGCTGCGCAACCAGGTGCTGAACGGCTGGCGCCAGATCGACGTGCAGCTGAAACGGCGGCACGATCTGATCCCGAACCTCGTCAACGCCGTGCGCGGCTCGATGGACTTCGAGCGCGACACGCTGACGGCGGTGATGGAGGCGCGATCGAAGGCGCTGACGGCGACCGGACCCGCCGACGCGGCGCAGAAAGAAGGCGCGCTGACGCAGGCCGTCGGCCGGCTGCTCGCGATCGCGGAGAACTACCCGACGCTGAAGTCGAACGAGAACGTCCGCGCGCTGCAGGAAGAGCTCGCGTCGACGGAGAACAAGGTCGGGTTCGCGCGGCAGTTCTACAACGACATCGCGACGCAGTTCAACACGGCGCAGCAGGTGTTTCCGACGGCGATGTTCGCGAACATGTTCGGCTTCAAGCCGGCGGAGCTCTTCGAGATCGCCGAGGCGCACGATCGCGACGTGCCGGTCGTCGATCTCACCCGCCACTGACGTTCGTCAGTGAATATCTACGAGCAGCAGCGATCGAACCGGCGGCGGACGTGGCTCATCATGGCCGCGTTCGTCGCGTTCCTGCTGATCCTCGGCGCGGGCTTCGATTCCCTCTACATCGGCAACTTCGGCGGCGTGGTGCCGATCGGATCGCTCCTGGCGCTCGGCGCCGGATCGGTGGGCGCGGTGGCGAGCTACTACACCGGCGATCGCGCGGTGTTGCTCTCGAGCGGTGCGCAGCCGATCGCGGAGGTCGAAGCGTCGGCGAGCGACGCCGACAAGATGAAATTGCGGCAGTTCGAGAACGTCGTCGACGAGATGGCGATCGCGGCGGGCATTCCGCGTCCGCCCGTCTACATCGTGCCGGATCCGGATCCGAATGCGTTTGCGACGGGGCGCGGACCGGGCCATGCGTCGATCGCGGTGACGCGCGGGCTGCTCGACGCGCTCGACCGCGACGAGCTGCAGGGCGTCGTCGCGCACGAGATGAGCCATATCAGGAATCTCGACACGCGCGTGATGACCATCGTCGCGGCGCTCGTGGGCGCGGTGGCGCTGCTGGCGGACTGGGCGCGCCGCGGGATGTGGTTCGGCGGCGGCGCGCGCCGGGGCGGACGCGACGACGATCGCGACGGTGGCGGCGCGGCGGGACTCATCTTCTTCGTCGTGTGGATCGTCGCGATCATCCTCGCGCCGCTCGTGGCGCAGATGCTGGCGATGATGGTGTCGCGGCGGCGAGAGTTTCTCGCCGACGCCTCGGGCGCGGAGCTGACGCGCAATCCGCTGGAGCTCGCGCGCGCGCTGGAGACGATCGAATCGGCCGTCGAGCCGACGCGCGCGATCAAGCGCGGGACGGCGCACCTGTGCATCGCCGATCCGCTCGGACGCCGCGCCGCGGACGGCGACGGCGGCGGCTGGTCCAACCTGTTCGCGTCGCATCCGCCGATGGAGCAGCGCATCGCCGCGCTGAAACAGATGGCATATCAGTTCGGAGGACACTGACGATGGATCGACGAGGCGCGGGACTGGCGGTGCTGCGGATCTGCCTCGGCATCTTCTTCGTGTTCGAAGGACTCGGCAAGATCCGCTGGTTCACGAGCCCGGGCCTGCTTGCGAATCAGTTGAACGGATGGGCGAGCGCCGTGCCGCCGGCGTCGTGGAGCGGCCGCTATCTCGCGTCGGTCGCCCTGCCGTACTCGACGTACTTCGCGCGGCTCGTGCCGCTCGGCGAGCTGGTATCGGGCGCGGCGTTGGTGCTCGGCATCTGGACGCCGCTGTTCGCGTTCATCGCGTTTTTCATGGCGCTGAACTTCGAATTCGCGAGCGGCGTGCTGTTCAAGTACGCGTGGCTGACGAATCCGTACGGGTTGCCGGTGCTCGGCGGAACGCTGGCGCTGGCGCTGGGCGGGACGCGCCTGCCGTGGAGCCTGCGACGCGGCGGATCGCCGCCGCGTGCCAGCAAAGCAGTGCGCAATTGAGCACGGCGAGGACGACGGTCGCGTCGACGATCGTCACGCCGCGCGGCAGCGCGTAGCCGACGCCGTTGCCGAACCCGTAGAACAGATTCAGGTTCAGCGCGGCGACGAGCGACACGCCGATCGCGATCGGGCGATAGGCGGTCAGATCCGCGGCCGCGAGGACGGCGAACGGCACCGCGGCGAACAGATGGTTCTCGTGCACCTGCGCCGACAACGTGCTGTAGGCGTGCACGAGAAACGCGGCGAGCGCGGCGGCGGCTGGCACGTGGCGCGCGCGCCGCAGCGTCCAGATCGCCCACGCGGACGCGCCGGCAGTCAGCGCGAGGCCGACCGCGCGCGGGTTCGGGTAGCCGAGCTCGGTCATCCGCGTGATGCCGAGGATGCGCGTCGGCATCGTAAACGCGGTCCAGGCGCCGAGATCGTGCATCGACGCGCGCGCGCGGACGACGTAGCCGACGATCCACCAGAGATTGCAGGCATTGGCGGAGACCATGTCGTGCGTGGCGAGGCGCGACAGCGCCTGCGTCAAGTTGGGCAGACCGCCCGCGCGCGCGACCGGCAGCGTCACCGCCGCCGCCGTCGCCACCGCCGCCGTCCCGAACCGCATCAAACTCGGGTACATGTCGGGTACGTACCGGGTACGACTCGGTCCCGTACCTGACACCAGGGCGACGAGGACCGCGGGGGCGACGAAAATCGCCTGCGCCTTCGTCAGCATCGCCGCCGCGATCAGCGTGCCGGCGAGGACCGCGGACCCCGACGCCGCCGCCATCACGGCGCCCGCCGCCGGCAGCACGAACAGCGGATCGAGATAGCCGAGCACGCTCGCGTCGAGGATCACCGCGGGGTTGAGCCAGTAGGCGAGCGTCGCCCACCGGCTTCGTGTCGACGCGTACACGAGCACCGCGAAGCCGATGTCGGCCGCGAGCGGCGCCAGCTTCGCGAACGCGTTCAGCGCGTCGCTGTTCGGAAAACGGCGGTGCGACCACGCGCGATACAGCCGTCCGGCCGCGCCGAGCTCGACGAGCGCGAGCGGCGGGTAATCGACCGGCGCCTCGGCACCCGCGAAGTGCAGGATGCGCCGCTCGGGCGGCGAGCCGCCGACGCCGTACAGCGTCCCGATCGGCTCGTGGGCCGCGTTGAACATCCAGACTTTCCAGATGGTGGTGTCGCCGGTGCCGGGGGAGGGAAGCGCGAGCGCGCGCAGCAGCAGGCTTGCCGCGAGCGCCGTCAGGAATGTCGTGCGGGACACGCGCGCACTAGTGTACGCGACGGTCCCAGTCGTCCGCGCGGCCGCCGGAGTAGACGTCGAACTTCCGGCGCACGCGGTTCAATCTCCACTTGTTGTAGCGGTACTTGATCTCGAGAATCGGGTGGACGCGCGCGCCCTTCAGGAAGATGTAGGCGACGAGCAGTCCGCCGAGATGCGTCGCGTTCGCGACGCCGCCCGCGTCGCCGAGCGACGACACGAACGCGATCGCCCCCATGATTGCGACGAAGACTTTCGCCGGAATCGGGAAGACGAAGTACATGTAAATCGGGCGGTCGGGGAAATACATCGCGTACGCGAGCAGCAGCCCGTAGATCGCGCCCGATGCGCCGATGATGATCGAGTGCTGCAGCTGCGCGGCGAACCCGAACGGCAGCAGCGAGAACAGCACGGTCAGCGCGCCGGCGCCGATCCCGGTCACAAAGTAGAACTTCAGAAAATAGCGCGTGCCCCAGACCCGCTCCAGCTCGGCCCCGAACATCCAGAGGGCCAGCATGTTGAACAGGATGTGAAACAGGCCGCCGTGCAGGAACATGTAGCTGACAAGCTGCCAGAGCCAGCCGCGCAGTACAAAAACAGGACGCAAGCCCAGCGTGTCCGTCAGGATCGGAAAGAAAATCTGCGCGAGGAAGACGACGACGTTGATGCCGATCAACGCCTTGAGCGCGGTCGAGACGGGCCCCGGGCCGAACGAAAATGACGACGTGTAGCGGGAGGGCGAGCGGCGCATCAGAAAAACCGAAATCCACCACGCAAGGTTTGTACCCTAGACGCCGGCGAGTTTCTGCCGCACGCGCTCGTTGACGACCTTGCCGTCGACCGTTTGCCCCGCGAGCTTCGCCATCGCCGCCTTCATCACACGCCCCATGTCTTTCGGTGATGTCGCGCCCGTTTCCGCCATCGCGTCCACGATCGCGCGATCGATCGCGGCGGGATCGGCGGCCGGCGGCAGATACGTTTCGAGCACGCGAATCTCCGCGGCTTCCTTGTCCGCGAGATCCTGGCGTCCGCCCTTCACGAACTGTTCGATGGAATCGCGCCGCTGCTTGACGAGCGAGGTGACGACCTGACGCGTATCGCTGTCGTCGAGCGCGTGGCCGCGCTCGACTTCGCGATTCATCAACGCGGCTTTCAGCATGCGCAGCGCGCCGAGGCGCACCGCTTCGTGCCGACGCATCGCGTCGGCGATTGCCGCGTTCAACTCGTCGATGAACGACACGCGCTACGCGCCTTCGATGCCGTTGGGACGCCGCACCGGCTGGCCGGGCTGACCCGGCTGCTGCGGTTGCGCCGGCGCCGGCGCCACCATGCCCGGCACCGCGACGCCGCCAAAGGGCGCCGTCGGCGTGGCCGACGGCTGCTGCGGCTGCGGTTGCGCCATCTGCGGCTGCGCAGGGTTGAACGGCTGCGGCATGACGCCCTGGCGCGGATTGACGACCTGCGGCGCGTCGAACCGGTTGAAGACCGGTCCGCGAGGCGCGCCCGGCGGCATCGCCACCGGCGCCTGCGGCCGTTCGTCGTCGACGTCGTCGTCGGCCGGCACGGGCATCGGCTGCGGCATCATCGTCGGCGTTGGCGGCGGCGCGGCGGCATTGACCGCGGGCCGCGGCGCCGCGGCGGTCGGCATCACGACGATGCGATCGAATTGCGACGCGTTGGGCTCGGCCGGCGTCGTGCGCGGCGCGGCGATGAAGCCGCTGACCGAGCGCAGCAGCACGTCGAGCGCCTCGGTTTCAGGAACGTTGGTCAGCTCGATCGTTTGAGGTCCGCCGGGAATCCGCTCGACGTTGACGATCTTCGTCTGTCCGACGCGGGCCCACTCGGTCAGGATCTGACGAACGGTGGCGTCTTTCGCGACGATGGAGACGCGGCCGTTCTGGAGGGTCACTTTGACGTCGGCCCAGGCGGTCGAACCGACCAGCCCGAAGGCGGACAGAGCGATGACGGTGGTGCGCAAGAACTTCATGGCTCGTCCTGCCAGTATACGGCCTCGACCCGGGCCCGCCTACTTCTTCCGGAAGTAATCGATGACCTGGGTCAGGATGTCGTCCAGGTTGTTTTTGGTCTCGTAGCCGATGAGTCCGTGGACCCGGCTCAGGTCGGGGACACGCCGCGGCATGTCCTCGAATCCCGATTCGTACGCCTGGTCGTAAGGAATCAGTTTGATCGGCGACTTCGAGCCGCTGAGCGTTTTCACACGTTCGGCCAACTGCTGAATGGTGACTTCCTCGGTGTTGCCGATGTTGATCACCTTGCCGATCGCCTGCGGCTCGGCGACCAGCTTCAGCAATGCGCCGACAACGTCGTGCACGTGCGTGAACGAGCGCGACTGGGTGCCGTCGCCGAACACCGTGATCGGCTCGCCCGCGAGCGCCTGCCGCACGAAGTTCGGGATGACCATGCCGTACTGGCCGGTCTGCCGCGGTCCCACGGTGTTGAAGAAGCGGACGATGATCACCGGCAGCTTTTTTTCTTTCCAGTACGCGAGCGCGAGGAACTCGTCGATCGCCTTGCTGCACGCGTAGGCCCAGCGGTGCTTCGGCGTCGGTCCCAACACCAGATCCGAGTCTTCGCGGAACGGCACGTCGTCGCTCTTGCCGTACACCTCGGAGGTCGACGCGATCACGACGAGCTTCTTCTTCTTGTTTGCGTGCTTCAGGACGACTTCGGTGCCGTGCACGTTGGTCTCGATCGTGTGCACGGGCTGCTCGACGATCAGCTTCACGCCGACCGCGGCCGCGAAGTGAAAGACGACGTCGCTGCGATCGATCAACTCGGCGAGCAGCGGCTCGTTGTTGACCGAATCGATGAAGTACTCGAACCCGGGCCGCCCTTTCAGGTGCGCGATGTTGTCGATGGAGCCGGTCGACAGGTTGTCGAGGATGAGGACCTCGTGCCCGCCGGCCAGCAGCGCTTCGGAGAGATGGGAGCCGATGAACCCGGCGCCGCCGGTAATCAACGCACGCACACAGACGATCCTTTCTTGAATGCCGAAACGGCCGCCGCCACCTCGTCGACCTCGCGGTCGGCGAGCGACGGTGACAGCGGCAACGAGAGCACCTCGTCGCACGCGCGGTTCGCGTGCGGGCACTCGGCCGGCAACGCCGGAGCGAGCGCGGGCTGATGCGGGATCGGCACCGGATAGTGAATCAGCGTTTCGATTCCGCGCGCCGCCAGATGCGCCTGCAGCGCCGCACGCTCGCCCGTTCGGACGACGAACAGATGATAAACGTGGCCGGGATCGCACTCGGCCGGCACCGTCACCGCGTCCGGCGGCAGCGCGGCCCGATAGCGCGCGGCGATCGCGCGGCGCCGCGCGGTCCAGTCGGACAGATGCGGAAGCCTCGCACGCAGGACGGCGGCCTGCATCTCGTCGAGCCGCGAGTTTACCCCGAACGTCTGATGATGATAGCGATCGGTTTGTCCGCCGTTGCGGAGGCGGCGGATGCGATCGGCGAGTGCGCGATCGTTGGTGACGACGGCGCCGGCGTCGCCGAGCGCGCCGAGATTCTTCGTCGGATAGAAGCTGAACGCGCCGGCGACACCGATCGTGCCGACCGACCGCCCGTTCGCCGTCGCGAGATGCGCCTGACAACAGTCTTCGACGAGCGCGAGGCCGTGGCGCCTGGCGACATCGGCCAGCGCGTCCATGTCGGCCGGCTGTCCGTAGAGATGCACCGGGAGGATCGCCTTCGTGCGCGGCGTGATCGCGCGCTCCGCCTGCGCCGGATCCAGCGTCAACCGCTCGGGATCGACGTCGGCGAAGACGGGACGCGCGCCCGCCATCATGATCGCGAGCGCCGAGTAGGCCGCCGACAGCGGCGACGTGATCACCTCGTCGCCGTCGCCGATCCCGAGCGCGCGCAGGACGAGCGCGATCGCGTCCGTGCCGGTGCCGACGCCGACCGCGTGCGCCGCGTGCGACGCGGCCGCGAACTCCGCTTCGAACGCCTCCACCTCGGGGCCGAGCACGAACCAGCCGCGCGCGACGACGCGATCGATCGCGGCGCGGACGGCGGCCGCGTCGGCGTCCTGCGGCACGAGGGACATGAAGCGGATCATTCGCCGGCGTACCGATCGAAATGCCGGCGGTAGAAGTCGACGGTGCGGCCGAGGCCGTCACGCAGCGCGACGGTCGGCGTCCAACCCGTGGCCCTCGTGAACTTCGTCGAGTCGGCGTAGAAATCGCCGATGTCGATCGCTTTTTTCTCCGGCGGCCAGTCGACGTACGCGACCGAGCCGGTGCCGGCGACGTCGACGAGCATCGTCGTCAGGTCGCGGTGGCTGATGGCGTGCTGGCCGCCGACGTTGAAGACCTCGCCGTTGCACTTGTCGTCGGCGCCCGCACGCAGGAACGCGTCCGCCGCGTCGTCGACGTACACGAAATCGCGCAGCTGCGAGCCGTCGCCGTAGATCTGGATCGGCTTGTTCTCGATCGCGAGGCGGATGAACCACGCGATGAAACCCTGGCGGTTGTGCTTGATCAGTTGACGCGGCCCGTACACGTTGGTGAGCCGCAGCGAACAGGCGCGGACGCCGAAGACGTTGTTGTAGACGAGATGGTAGTACTCGCCCGCGGCTTTGTTGATGCCGTTGACGTCGCTCGGGCGAACGAGATGCGACTCGTCGACGGGCAACGTCTGCGGCCGGCCGTACACCTGCCGTGTCCCGGCGAACACGAGCTTCGCGCGCGGGTTGTTGTAGCGGCACGCTTCGAGGATCGTCAATTGGCTGCGGCAGTTGATCTCGAGATCCGTGTACGGATCGCGCATGCTGTCGATGTGGCTCACCTGTCCCGCGAGGTTGAAGATCACGTCGCGATCGCGCACCAGGTAGTTCATCGTCGTCTGCTGGCGGATGTCGGCGACGTTGACGCGGACGCGATCGGCGATGCCGTCGATGTTGAACAGGTTGCCGCCGTAGTCGGGGATCAGCGAATCGACGAGGAGGACGTCGGCGCCGAGATCGACGAGCTGCCGCGCGAGATTGCTGCCGATGAACCCGAGGCCGCCGGTGATCATCGCGCGGCGTCCGCGGTAGAACTCGCGATAGTCCACGGCTAGGGGCGCGCGATCAGCGGCGTCACGCCGGGCCGCAGGTGCCGCCGCAGCACGACGAGCTCGACCCAGAGGCGCAGCACGTCGACGCCCGTCTTCGCGATGCGCCGGAAGTTGAAGAATTGCGACTTGCCGAACACGCGGTGATAGTGGTGGACCGGCACTTCGACGATGCGGAAGCCGCCGTCGGTGATCTTCTTCATCATCTCGAGGCAGATGACGCCGCTCGTCTTCTCGAGGTTGATGCGTTCGAAGATGCGGCGCCGCATCAGGCGGAAATCGCAGTCGACGTCCTTCACCGTCAACCCGAACAGCATCGACACGATGTGGTGGTACACGCGGCCGATGACGATCCGGTGGAACGGGTCGGAGCGGCTGATCTTGTAGCCGTTCACGAGATCGACGTCGGCGGCCATCTTCGCCCACAGCACCGAGAGTTCGCCGGGGTCGTACTGCGCATCGCCGTCGGTGTAGAAGATCAGCTCTTTGGTCGCCGAGCGGAACCCGGTCTGCAGCGCGCCGCCGTACCCGCGGTTCTTCTCGTGATGGACCACGCGGACCTGCGGGTACGTGCGCGCGAGTTCGTCGGCGATCTCCGCCGTGCCGTCGGCACTGGCGTCGTTGACGACGATGATCTCGAAGTCCGAGGTGACTTCCGACGCAGCCTTGACCGTGCGGATCACCATGCTCGCGATGGTGCCGCTGTCGTTGTAGGCCGGAAAGAAGACGCTCAGACCCGCGGAGGAACGTGCGGCGGATCCTGACATGAAACGTGCCACTAAACGATAGCACGAACACGGCCGCGCGTCGCCACGAGGCGCCACGGCGTGATCGCCGATTCGAGGATGACGCCGTGCGACATCTTCGATTCCCCTTCGCGCCGTTCGACGTACGTGATGGGCACCTCCGCGATGCGGCGTCCCTGCTGCGCGGCCACGAACAGCATCTCGACGAGGAACGAGTAGCCGTCCGAGACGAATTGATCGAGCGGCAGCGCGGCGAGGGCCTCGCGCCGCCAGCAGCGGAACCCGCTCGTGCAATCGGCCACGCGCAGTCCGGTCACGGCCCGGACGTAGACGTTCGCGAACTGGCTCAGGAGCCGCCGCCGCGCCGACCAGTTCTTGATCCCGCCGCCGCGCACGTACCGCGACCCGATGACGATGTCGGCGCCGGCGGTCGCGGCGATGAGCGCCGGCAGGCGCGCCGGATCGTGCGAGAAGTCGGCGTCCATCTGCGCGATGACGTCGACGGGCTGCGCGATCCCGTGGCGGATGCCGTCGATGTACGAGCGGCCGAAGCCGCGGTTCGTCGTCCGGTGCAGCACCGAGACGCGCGCAGGATGCTGGCGCGCGAGGTCGTCGGCGGCGGCACCGGTGCCGTCCGGCGAATTGTCGTCGACGACGAGGACGCCGACGCCGTCGTGCGCGATGAGGGCCGTGACGAGCGGCGGCACGTTCTCGCGCTCGTTGTAGGTCGGAATGATGACCAGCGCGGTCATGGCGACGGCGGACCCTCGAAGCGCAGCGCGGAAATCTGCTCGGAGATCAGGCCGACGAGGAAGATCACGACGCTCATCAGGATCAGCAGCACCGAGGAATTCGTCACGTGCGATTGCGTCGCGATCGTCCAGGCCGCGTACGCGGCGCCGAGCAGGAACGACGCGGCGCTGATCGGAACGAAGATCCGCAGCGGGCTGAAGATCGTGATCACCTTCAGCAGGATCAGGAAGAAGCGGAAGCCGTCCGCGCCGAGGCGGATCTTCGACGCGCCCTCGCGCTGCGCCGCCTCGATCGGCTCGAACGTCACGCTGTAGCCCGCCTTGACGAAGGCGAGCGTCGTCGTCGTCGGCGTGGAGAAGCCATTGGGCAGCAGATGCAGGAATTCTACGAGACAGTCGCGCCGCGCGGCACGGAAACCGGAGGTGAGGTCGGGGATGGGGCGCTCGGTCAGAAAGCTGGCGAGCGCATTCAGCGCGGCGTTGCCGAGGCGCCGCGCCGCGGTCGCCTGCGTGTGACCGAGGCGGGCGCCGACGACCAGTTCGTACTCGTCGAGGCGCGAGACGAGGCGCAACGCGTCGGCCGGCCGGTGCTGGCCGTCCGCGTCCATGATGAGGACGAACTCGCCGGTGGCCGCGCGGATGCCGCTCTTGACCGCGGCGCCGTTGCCTTTGTTGTACGGGTGCCGGACGACGCGCGCGCCGGCGGTGGAAGCCCGCGCGGCGGTGTCGTCCGACGATCCGTCGTCGACGACGAGGATCTCGCGCCAGGGCGCGACGCCGCGCAACGCGGTGACGACCGCCGCAATGGACGCCGCTTCGTTGAACGCCGGGATGACGATCGACGTGTCGGCCGCGCGCGCGGACATCACGTCGCGAAGCGGAAGTTGATGATGTCGCCGTCTTCGACCATGTAGTCCTTGCCTTCGAGGCGCACCTCGCCGTGATCGCGGCAGGCGGCCATCGAGCCGCGCGCGGTCAAATGGTCGTAGCTGACGACTTCGGCGCGGATGAATCCCCGTTGGATGTCGCTGTGGATCTCGCCGGCGGCGACCTGCGCCGGCGTGTGACGCGGAATCGACCAGGCGCGGCACTCGTCCTCGCCGACGGTGAAGAACGAGATGTAGCCGAGCAGGTCGTAGCTGGCGCGGATGACGCGATCGAGCCCCGATTCGCTGACGCCGAGATCGGCGAGAAACGCGGCCGCGTCGGCCGGCTCGAGCTGCGCGATCTCGAGCTCGATCTTCTCGCAGAGCGCGACGGCGCCCGTCGAGGCGCGCGAGAGAAACGGCGCGAGGCCGGCCGCTTCGATCGCGCCGGCGACCGGGGCGGACTCGTCGAGATTGACGACGATCAGCAGCGGCTTGGCGGAGAGGAACTGGAATCCGCGCAGGCGTTTCAGATCGTCGCCTTTGAGGTCGAGTGCGCGCAGCGGCTTGCCGTCCTCGAGCGTCGTCTTGCAGAGCGTGATCACGTCGCGCTCTTTCTCGAGATCCGCCGATCGGTTCTTCTTCAGATCCTTTTCGAGCCGTTCGAGGCGGCGTTCGGCGACGCCGAGGTCGGCGAGCAGCAGCTCGTCCTCCATCGCCTGCGCGTCGCGTGCGGGATCGACGGCGCCGGAGGGATGCGGGACGGCCGGGTCGCGGAAGGCGCGGACGACGTGGACGAGGGCGTCGGCGTTTTTGTACGCCGCGACGTCGACGAGCGCCTTGGCCCCGCCGGTGGCGCCGGTGGCGGCGAGGTCGGTGAATTCGACGGTCGCGGGCACCCGTTTCTTCGGGTTGTACATCGCGGTCAGCTTGTCGAGTCGCGCGTCAGGGACTTTGGAAATTCCGACGGTCGTCTCGCCTTTGCCGTGCGCGGCGCGCCCGCTGGAGTGGGCGCTGGTCATGAGCTGAAAGAGGGTCGTCTTGCCGGTGGATCCGAATCCGATGAGCGCTGCCCTGAGCATCTGAGGAAACCCCGGATGGTACCACGGGTGTCAGGTACGAGCCGCGTACGTACCCGGCACGTACGCGGGCCGTACCCGACACGTACCCGCAGCGTACCTGATACGTGACTCGCGACGTTACCTGACACGTCACCCGCAGCGGATGGGCGATGAAAGGGCGAAAATTTGGCGTAACTTACTGATGTAACAGATTTTGCGGTTGACAACCTCGTCACTGCCCCCTACTATTTCGGTGGAAATTTGTGGTCAAAAGTGGTGTGACGGGGCGGGTGTCCCATGTTTAGGGGACACGAATCGACCCGCATCGACGACAAAGGCCGCCTCAAGGTGCCGAACGTGTTCCGTTCGCTCCTCGAGCAGAAGTACGGCCGCGACGTGTTTCTCACGAGCCTCACCGGCGAATACGTCCGCATCTACCCGATGCCCGTGTGGACCGAAATCGAAGCCAAGCTCGGACAGATGCCGTCGACCCATCCGTCGCGTCTCCGCTTTCTCGATCGCGTCAACTTCTTCGGCCAGGTCGCCGACCTCGACGCGCAGGGCCGCGTGCTGATCCCGCTCCGCCTGCGCGACACCGCGACGATGACCGGCGACGTCGACGTCCTCGGTCAATACAACTACCTCGACGTCTGGAACCACGATCGCTTCCTGACCAAGCTGCAGCGCGAGCCGTACACCGACGACGACGCGCGGGCGCTCTCGGAGTTCGGCATCTGATGACGCACGTTCCCGTCATGACGGCCGAGGCGCTCCAGTTCCTGCGGCCCGAGCGCGGCGGCCTCTTCGTCGACTGCACCGTCGGCCTCGGCGGCCACGCGCGCGCGCTCCTCGAAGCCGGCGCGACGCGCGTCATCGGCTTCGACCGCGATCAGGACGCGCTCGCACAGGCGCGCACGACGCTCGCGCCGTGGCAGGACCGCGTCGAGCTCGTGCACGCCGATTATCGCGCGCTCGACGCCGTCCTCGACGCGCGGCACATCGATCGCGTCGACGGCGCGCTCGCCGACCTCGGCGTCTCCTCGCTCCAGTTCGACGCCGCCGGCCGCGGCTTCAGCTTCCAGCGCGACGAACCGCTCGACATGCGGATGGATCGCTCGAGCGGCGACACCGCCGCCGACCTCGTGGCGCGCGCGACGGAACACGAGCTCGCCGACGCCATCTTTCAGTACGGCGAGGAACGTTTCTCCCGTCGTATCGCGCGGGCGATCGTCGACGCGCGCGCGGATTCGCCCGTCGACACGACCGGCCGCCTGGCATCGATCGTGCGCCGCGCGATCCCGCGCCGAGGACCCATGCGCATCGACCCGGCGACGCGAACCTTCCAGGCGCTGCGGATCTGGGTGAACCGGGAGCTCGATGGGCTCGACCGTTTCCTCGAATCGGCCGCGCGGCGGCTGCGCGCCGGCGCGCGCCTGGTCGTCATCACCTTTCACTCGCTCGAGGATCGGATCGTCAAGCACACCTTCCGCGCCCTCCAGCAGCGCGACGCCGCGCTCGTCGAGGTGCTGACCAAGAAACCGATCGTCCCGCGCGACGAGGAGATCGCCGCGAACCCCCGCGCGCGCAGCGCCAAGCTGCGCGCCGCCGAGAGGATGGCCTAGCGATGCCCGAATCGTTCGAGTACGCCATCAAAAAGGACGTGCGGAACAACCCGATCGTCCGCGAAGTCGACGAAGCGCGGCATCGCGAGTTGTGGAAGTCGGTGGCCGTCGCCGGCTTCCTCGTGCTCGTGCTGCTGCTCTCCGCCTGGCAGCATTTCGAGCTGCTGCGCCACGGCTACCAGATCGAAGAGATGCAGCGCCAGCGCGCCGCCGAGGAAGAAACGACGCGCCGCCTGAAACTCGAGATCGAAACGCTGCGTTCGCCGCAGCGGATCGAAACGCTCGCGACCGAAAAGCTCCACCTCGTCGCACCCGCGCGAGACGAGGCGGTCGTGATCGAGCGCGTGCCGGCCAACGATCCTCCGGCCAAATCGGTCGTCGCGCGCGCTACGACCGGGCACTGACATGTCGGCTCCGGGCGTGAACGACTGGCGCAAGACCCTGAAGCGACGCGCGATCGTCGTGTCGGTGTTCCTCGGCCTGTGGGCCGCGGGCATCGAGGCGCGGCTCGTCTACCTGCAGGTCGTGCGCCATGCCGATCTCGCCGCGCGCGCCGAAAAGCAGCAGATGCGCACGATCGACGCGCCCGCCATGCGCGGCGACATCGTCGATCGCCACGGCCGCATCCTCGCGACGAGCGTCGACGCCGACACCGTCTACGCCGTGCCGTCGGAGATCGCGGACGCGCCCGCTGTTGTCGCCAAGCTCTGCGAGGCATTCGGCGACTGCACGGGAAAAGAACGACAGTCGCTCGTCGAGCGTCTCAGCCAGCGGCGTCCGTTTGCGTACGTGCGCCGCCAGATCTCGCCCGAACAGGCGCAGCGCGTCGCCGCGCTGAACCTCGAGAGCATCGGGTTCATCAAGGAGAGCAAGCGCTTCTATCCGAACCTGCAGCTCGCGGCGCATCTCATCGGCTACGTCGGCATCGACAACAACGGCCTGAGCGGTCTCGAGTACACCTACGACCCGCAGATCCGCGGCAAGAAGGGGACGATCCTCATTCAAACCGACGCGAAGCGGCACGCGTTCAGCCGCTTCGAGCGCCCGCCGACGACGGGCGCGACCGTCGAACTGACGATCGACGAGTATCTGCAGCACGTCGCCGAGCGCGAGCTGCACGACGCCGTCCTCTCCGAACGCGCCCTCGGCGGCTCCGTCGTCATGATGAATCCGCGCACCGGCGAGATTCTCGCGATGGCGAACGAGCCGACGTTCAACCCGAACAGCTATCGCGACGCCGACGAAATCGAGCGACGCAACCGCGCGGTCCAGGATCTCTACGAACCGGGATCGACTTTCAAGGTCGTGACGGCGTCGGCGGCGATGGAAGACAAGCTCTTCGCACCCGACGCGCTCATCGACACGCACCCCGGCGCGGTGAAGCTGCCGGGACGCCCGGCGATCACCGAAGACGCGCACCACGACTACGGCGTGTTGAGCTTCACCGACGTGCTGGTGAAGTCGAGCAACGTCGGCGCGATCAAGATCGGCTTCAAGGTCGGGGCCGAACGTCTCAGCCGGTTCGTGGGCCTCTACGGCTTCGGCAAGAGCGTGTCGCCCGATTTTCCCGCCGAGAACGCGGGCATCGTCTGGCGTCCCGAGAAGATGACGGAAAGCGCGCTCGCCTCGGTGTCGATGGGCTATCAGGTGGCGATTACGCCGCTGCAGATGGTCGCGGCGGTCAGCGCGGTGGCCAACGGCGGCGAGTACATCGAGCCGCGCGTGCTCCGCGCGGTCTATCGCGGCAACCGCCGCTTCGCGGTGCAGCCGAAGACGGTCCGCCGCGCAGTCAGCGTCGACACCGCCGCCGCGCTGACGGCGATCATGGAACAGGTCGTCGAGCGCGGCACCGCCAAGCGCGCAAAGATGACCGACGAGGGCTTCACGATTGCCGGCAAGACCGGCACCGCGCAGAAGCTCGAGAACGGCCACTACTCGCACTCGGATCATTTCGGATCGTTTGTCGGCTTCGTGCCGTCGCGCAATCCGGCGATCGCGATGATCGTGGTGATCGATTCGGCGAAGGCGGTCAGCGATCACGGCGGCGTCGCCGCGGCGCCGGTCTTCAAGGACATCGCGGAGGCCGCGCTGCGGCATCTCGGCGTCACGCCGACGCTCAATCCGGCGCCGCCCGTCCTGCTCGCGCAGAACCACGACTCGAACTCGACCCTCGATCCGGCGTCGGCGCCGAATGCCGCCGACCCGATCGTCAGCCTCGTCGCCGACGGTCCTCCCGGCACCGTGCCCGACGTGCGAGGCATGAGCGCGCGCGAAGCGGTCCGCAAGCTCGTGAAGCTCGGATTGAGTGCGCGTGCGTCCGGCGACGGGTTCGTCGTCACGCAATCGCCCGAACCGGGCGAACCGCTCGAACCGGGCGGCGTGTGTCGATTGACGCTGGCGCGGACGCCGCGCCGGACGGAGGCCGCGGGGCACCCATGACGTGGGCGGAGCTGCACGGCGTCCTGCGCGGCCGCGGTCTCGTCACCGCGGACGACGCCGTGCGCGCCGAGGCCAGCGTTGGCCCGGTGACCGGCATCGCGTACGACTCGCGCACCGTCGCGCCCGGCCAGGTGTTCGTCGCGCTGCGCGGCCAGAAGGCCGACGGCGTGCAGTTCGCGCACGAGGCGATCGCGCGCGGCGCCGCCGCGATCGTCTGCGAACAGCCCGCGCCGCCGAACGTGCACATCCCGTGGGCGATCGTCGACGACGCCCGCGTCGCGCTCGCGGTGCTCGCGGCGGAGTTCTACCGCCACCCGAGCCGCGAGATGCAAGTCGTCGGCATCACGGGCACGAACGGCAAGACGACGACGGCGTATCTCCTCGCGTCGATCTTCGACGCGGCGGGGCTCCGCAGCGGCGTGCTCGGCACCGTCGTGTACCGCGTCGGCAAGGAGACGCGCGAAGCGACGCGGACGACGCCGGAAGCGCCCGACGTGCAGGCCTTGCTGCGCGAGATGGTCGACCACGGCTGCCGCGCGTGCGCGATGGAAGTCTCCTCGCACGCGCTGTCGCTGCACCGCGTCGACGACATGACGTTCGCCGCCGGCGTCTTCACGAACCTCACGCGCGATCACCTCGACTTCCACCGCGACATGGAAGCGTACTTCCAGGCGAAGCGACGGCTGTTCGAGATGCTGCCGCGGACGGCGCCGAGCGTGATCAACGCCGACGACCCGCGCGGCGCGTCGCTGCTCGACGTCGGCGGCCGCGCGGTCACCTATGGCATCGCGAAGCGCGCCGACATCACGCCCGGGCCGCTGTCGTTTTCGATCGACGGCCTCACGTTCGACGTGCGGACGCCGCGCGGCACGATCCACGTCCGCTCGAAGCTCGTCGGCCGCCCGAACGTCTACAACATCCTCGCGGCCGCCGGCACCGCGGCCGCGCTCGACATTCCGTTCGACGCGATCGAGCGCGGCCTGCGCGATCTCGAAGGCGTGCCGGGCCGGTTCGAAGTCGTGTCCGGCGCCAGCGACGAGGTCACGGTCGTCGTCGACTACGCGCACACGGATGACGCGCTGCGCAACCTGCTCGAAACGGCACGGCCGCTCGCGCGGGGGCGCGTCGTCACGGTGTTCGGCGCGGGCGGCGATCGCGATCGCACGAAGCGGCCGCTGATGGGCGCCGTCGCCGGACGGATGAGCGACGTCATCGTGATCACGTCGGACAACCCGCGCAGCGAGGATCCGAATCAGATCATCGACGAAATCCTGCGGGGCCTGACGCCCGACACGATGAAGGACAGCGGTCAGCGCGTCATGACGATTCCCGATCGGCACGACGCGATCGTGAAGGCGGTCGAGCTCGCGCGGCCGGGCGATCTCGTGTTGATTGCCGGCAAGGGGCACGAAAAATACCAGGTCATCGGCGACCGGACGCTGGCGTTCGACGATGTGGCAATTGCCCGCGAGGCGCTCGCCCGCCGCCGGACGAGGGTGGAATGACGGCCATCGCGCTCACCGCTGCGTACGTGGCGGCCGCGGTGCACGGGACGCTCGTCGCCGGCGAGCCGGCGCGAGCGTTCAGCGGCGTGTCCATCGACACGCGGACGCTGCGCGGCGGCGAGCTGTTCGTCGCGATCAAGGGCGAGCGGTTCGACGGCGCCGACTTCGTCGACCAGGCGCTCGCGGCGGGCGCGACCGGCGTCGTCGTGCCGCGCGGATGGAGCGCGACGGCCGCAGCCGAACGGTCCGTCGTGATTGCCGTCGACGACACGACCGGCGCCCTGCAGTCGCTCGCGCGGACGATTCGGCGCGACTCGGGGACGAAAGTCGTCGCCATCACCGGCAGCGCCGGCAAGACGACGACGAAGGAGATCGCGAGCGAGTTCCTGGCGGTGCGTTATCGCGTGATCAAGAACCGCGGGAATTTCAACAACCACATCGGGCTGCCGCTGTCGCTCGTCGAGCTCGCGCAGCGGCCGGAGCTGGCGGTCGTCGAGCTGGGGATGAATCACGCCGGAGAAATCGCGACGCTGGTCGGCATCGCCGAGCCCGACGTGCGCGTGTGGACCAACGTCGGCGAAGCGCACCTCGGCTTCTTCGCGTCGGTCGACGCGATTGCCGACGCGAAGGCGGAAATCTTCGAGGGTGCGAACGCGTCGACGGTCCTCGTCGCGAACGCCGACGACGCGCGGATCGCGGCGCGCCTGCCGCGCTTTCGCGGCCGCACGATCACGTTCGGCATCGACCGCGACGCCGACGTGCGCGCGACCGACCTCGTCGATCGCGGCATCGCGGGAATGCGCGCGCGCGTGACAACCCCGCGCGGCGCGGCCACGCTGGAGACGCCGCTCGTCGGCCGGTCGAACCTCGCGAACATCCTGGCCGCCACGGCGGTCGCGATCCACTTCGACGTGCCGCTCGACGCGATCGTGGACCGCGCGCGTGCGCTGCGGCCGGCCGCGCACCGCGGCGAGGTGGTGGCGCTGCCGAGCGGCGTGACGGTCATCGACGACAGCTACAACGCCAATCCGACGGCGACGCGGCGCGCGCTCGACGTGCTCGCTTCGGCGTCGGCGGAGCGGCGCATCGCCGTGCTCGGCGAGATGCTCGAGCTCGGCGACCACGCGATCGCGCTGCACGAAGAGGTGGGGCGCGCGGCCGCGCGCGCAAAGGTGGACCTGCTGGTGACGGTCGGCGGCGCGCCGGCCGCGGCGCTCGCCGACGCCGCGATCGCCGCGGGTCTGACGCGCGCGTCGGTTCGTCACTTCGCGACGAGCGACGAGGCGGCCGACGCCGTCGCCGCCGCGCTGCGGCACGGCGATCTCGCGCTCGTGAAAGGGTCGCGCGGCGTCAGGACGGATCGCATCGTCGAACGGCTGAAGGAGCGCGGCTGATGCTGTACCAGCTCCTCTATCCGTTCCACCAGCAGTTCTCGGTCCTCAACGTCACGCGCTACATCACGTTCCGCACCGCGGCGGCGAGCCTGTCGGCGCTCGCGATCAGCCTCGTGATGGGCCCGTGGCTGATTCGCAAGCTGCGCGAGTTCCAGATCGGCCAGGTGATTCGCACCGAAGGGCCGCAGTCGCACAAGCCGAAGGCGGGCACGCCGACGATGGGCGGGCTGCTGATCCTGACGGCGGCGCTGGTGCCGACGCTGCTGTGGGCCGACCTGACGAACGTCTACGTCTGGATCGCGGTGCTGACGACGGCGGCGTACGGCGCGATCGGATTCGCGGACGACTACCTGAAGATCGTCCGCCGCTCGCATCACGGCCTGCTGCCGCGCTACAAGATGGGTTATCAGCTGCTCGCCGGCGTCGTCGTCGGCGGCGTGCTGCTGCTGCTCGCGCACAACAATCTGTACAGCACGCGGCTGATCTTCCCGTTCTTCAAGCGCCTCATTCCGGATCTCGGCTGGGGCTATCTGCCGTTTGCGACCTTCGTGCTCGTCGCCGCGTCGAACGCGGTGAACCTGACCGACGGGCTCGACGGCCTCGCGATCAGCACGTTCGCGATCGCCGCCGCGGCGTACACCGCGCTCGCGTACGTGACCGGTCACCGCGTCTTCGCCGACTACCTGCTGCTCGTGCGCTTCGCGCCGGCGGCGGAGCTGACCGTGTTCGGCGGATCGCTCGTCGGCGCGTCACTCGGATTCCTCTGGTACAACTCGTACCCCGCCGAGATTTTCATGGGCGACGTCGGTTCGCTCGCGCTCGGCGCCGCGCTCGCCACGATCGCGATTCTGATCAAGCAGGAGCTGCTGCTGCCGATCGTCGGCGGCATCTTCGTCCTCGAGGCGATGTCCGTGATCCTGCAGGTCGGCTACTTCAAGGCGACCGGCGGCCATCGGCTGTTCAAGATGTCGCCGCTCCACCATCACTTCGAGCTGAGTGGCTGGAGCGAGCCGAAGGTGATCACGCGCTTCGTGATCCTGGGCATCATTTTCGCGTTGCTGTCGCTGGCGACGCTGAAACTGCGATGACGTTCTCGGTGGATCGCAAACGGGTGACCGTCGTCGGCGCCGCGCGCAGCGGGATCGCCGCCGCGCAACTGCTCGCCGAACGCGGCGCGGACGTCACGCTGTCCGATTTGCGCGCCGACGTGCCGGACGCGTCGCCGCTGCGCGATGTCGGCGTGCGCCTCGAGCTCGGATCGCATGCGCCCGAGACGTTCACCGGCGCCGACCTCGTCGTGCTGAGCCCCGGCGTACCGCCCGATCAGCCGCCGATTCAGGCGGCGCGCGCGCGCGGCATTCCGGTCATCGCCGAGATCGAGCTCGCCTCGCGCTGGCTCAAGGGACGCGTCATCGCGATCACCGGCACGAAAGGGAAGTCGACGACGACGGCGCTGACCGGCCGGATGCTGGAAACGGCCGGCTTCAAGGTGACGGTCGGCGGCAACATCGGCGCGCCGCTCAGCGCGCAGGTCGCGCAGTCGACGCCCGACACGTTTCACGTGGTCGAGACGAGCAGCTTTCAGCTCGAGCAGATCGAGACGTTCCATCCGTGGATCGCCGTGATGCTGAACTTCTCGCCCGACCATCTCGATCGGCACCCGACGGTCGAAGCCTACGGCGCGGCGAAAGCGCGGATTTTCGAGAACCAGGTCGACACGGACTGGGCGGTGATCAACGCCGACGATCCCTCGGTGCTCGCGCTCGCCGCGCAGGCGCGCGCCCGGAAGCGCATGTTCGCGCTGCACGGGCACATCGCCGAGGGCACGGTGTTCGAGCGCGGCTGGATCGCGGATCGATCGCCGAAGGGCGAACGGCCGCTCGTGCCCGCCGACGCGATTCACCTGCTCGGGCCGCATCTGGTCAACGACGTGATGGCGGCGGCCACGGTGGCGCTGCTCGCCGGCGTCACGTCCACGGCGATGACGACGGCGGTCGACGGATTCCGCGGGCTCGAGCACGCGATGGAGCTCGTCGCGGAGAAGAACGGCGTCCGGTTCGTCAACGATTCGAAGGCGACCAACATCGAGTCGGCGCTGCGGTCGATCGAAAGCTTCGACCGCGATCTCGTCCCAATCATGGGAGGGCGCTTCAAAGGCGGCGACTTGCGCCTCCTGCGCGAGCCGTTGCGCGCGCGGGCGAAGGCGGTCATCGCGATCGGCGAGTCGCGGGCGCTGTTTCGGGACGCGCTCGCCGACGCCGTGCCGGTCGAGGAAGCCGACACGTTCGCGCAGGCGATCGCGCGCGCCTACGCGGTGGCGAAGCCGTCAGGCGTGGTGCTGCTCGCGCCGGCGTGCGCGAGCTTCGACATGTTTCGTGATTACGCCGAACGCGGCAGGCGGTTCAAAGCGGAGGTCGGAACGTTGCTGTGAGCTGTGAGCAGTCATCGGTCGGTGCGCGGTGGAGGATTGGCTGCTGGGAACCCAGGCTGCCCCGGCCTGGGAAGCTGGTGCCTCAACCCCGCCGACTGATGACTGCTGACCGCTCACGGCGATCCTAGTGCTAAGTGCTAGGTGCTAGGTGCTAGGTGCTGGGTGCTTTGTTCCAGACCAGGAGTTGTTTCGGTTCGAAGGCGGTTGAGCTGTAGATGGCGCGGAAACTCAAGTCGGACAAAGTCTTGTTCATCACGACCATCCTGCTGGTCGGGCTGAGCGTCGTCATGGTCTACAGCGCGTCGGCGCCGATGGCGCTCGAGCGCTACGGGCGCGCGTCGTATTTCCTGATCCGGCAGCTCATGTGGTCGATGCTCGGCCTGGCGATGCTTGGCGTCGTCATGCGCGTCGACTATCGCACCTACCGCGAGCCGGTCTTCATCTGGACGTGTCTTGGGATCGTCGGCTGCGCGCTGGTGGTGGTGCTGTTCATGCCCGCGGTGAACAATGCGAAGCGCTGGTTCGGCGTCGGCGGCATCGGCGTGCAGCCGTCGGAACTCGCGAAGCTCGCCGCGATCTTCTTCATCGCGGCGCTCCTCGAGCGCCGCATGAACCGCATCAACGAGCTCGGCTATGCCTTGATGCCGATTGCCATCGTCGTCGTCGGCCTCGTCGCGTTGATTTTGCTCGAGCCCGACTTCGGCACGTCGATGTCGCTCGTGTTGATCGCGACGGTGATGGTCGTGTGCGCGGGGCTCGATTACCGCTACATCGTCGGCGCGCTGCTTGCGGCGGCGCCCGCCGTCTACCTGCTGGTGATGGGCACCGCGTACCGGCGTCAGCGCGTGCTGACGTTTCTCGATCCGTGGCGCGATCCGCTCGGCGCGGGGTTCCAGATCATCCAGTCGCTGATCGCGGTCGGCACCGGCGGCGTGTGGGGGCGCGGGCTGATGAACGGCGTGCAGAAGCTGTTCTATCTTCCCGAGCCGCACACCGACTTCATCTACTCGGTGATCGCGGAAGAGCTCGGCCTCATCGGCGCCACGGCCGTGCTGCTCTGCTTCATCGTCGTGACGTGGCGCGGGATTCGCGTGTCGCTGCGCGCGCCGGACACGTTCGGATCGTTTCTCGCGCTCGGCCTGACGACGATGATTGCCGTGCAGGCGTTCATCAACATCAGCGTCGTTCTCGGGCTGATGCCGACGAAGGGCATTCCGCTGCCGTTCGTCAGCAACGGCGGATCGTCGCTGGTGATCAATCTCGTCGGCATGGGCATCCTGCTGAACGTGTCGCAGCACGCCTCGTCGCTCGAAGCATGAGGGCTTGTGGCACTGCGAGTACTGATGGCCGCGGGCGGAACGGGTGGGCATGTCTATCCGGGGATTGCGGTGGCGCGCGAATTGATGGCGCGGCAGCCGGACGCCGTCGTGTCGTTCGTCGGCACCGCGCGCGGCATCGAGACGCGCGTCGTGCCGCACGAGGGATTCGAGCTCGACCTGCTCCGCAGCGCGGGGCTGAAGGGCAAGTCGATCGGCGATCGCGCGCGCGCCGCGGCGCTCGTCCCGCTTGGCCTGGCGGACGCGTGGCGAATCGTCTCGAAGCGGCGTCCCGACATCGTGATCGGCGTCGGCGGGTACAGCTCGGGGCCGATCGTGCTCGTCGCTGCGCTGCGGCGCGTCAAGACGATGGTGATTTCGCCCGACGCGGTGCCGGGGCTGGCGAATCGGCTGCTGGCGCCGTTTGTCGACGCGGCGGCCATCAACTTCGCATCGTCGGCGGCGTACTTCGGACGCAAGGCGTTCGTCAGCGGCCACCCGATCCGACCGGAGTTTCTCGCGACGATCGGATCTTCACCGGAGTCGGCACTCGATGACCAGACCTCCGTCACGCGGGTTTTAATTTTTGGCGGCTCTCAGGGCGCGCACGCGATCAACGTGGCCATGGTGGAGGCAGCACCCCGGCTGGCGGCCGGCGGGCCGCCTCTTCATCTCACGCACCAGACGGGAGAGCGAGATGTGGAGATGGTGCGCGGCGGCTACCGGGCGGCGGGGCTTCAGGCCGACGTCGAGCCGTTCATCTACGACATGGGACGCCGTCTCGGACAGGCGGACGTCGTCGTCTGCCGTGCCGGCGCGACGACGCTGGCCGAACTGACCGCGGCCGGCAAGCCGGCGATTCTCGTGCCGCTGCCGAGCGCGGCCGACGATCACCAGCGCAAGAACGCCGAGGCGCTCGCGGCGCTGGGCGCGGCGGAGGTACTGTTGCAGCGTGAGATGACCGGCGAGTCGCTCGCCGCGCGGCTGATAGCGCTCGCGGGCGATCGCGACCGGCGGCGCCGGATGGCGCAGGCCGCGCGGGCGCTCGCGCGGCCGGACGCGGCGAAGGTGATCGTCGACCGCGCGCTGGAATTGGTCGCCGGATGACGGCGCGTGGTGCGGGGTGCGAGGTGCGACGTGCTCGGTAAGACGCGGCACGTGCACTTTGTCGGCATCGGCGGCATCGGCATGAGCGGCATCGCGGAGTTGCTGGCGAATCTCGGCTACGTCGTGAGCGGCTCGGACGAACGGCGCTCCGAGGTGACCGACCGGCTCGCCGCGATGGGCATTCGCGTCGCGTACGGACACGACGCCGCGAACGTCGGAGAGTCGGACGTCGTCGTCGTGTCGTCGGCGGTGCGGCCGACGAACCCGGAGGTGCAGGAAGCGGCGCGGCGGCAGATCCCGGTGATCCCGCGCGCCGAGATGCTCGCCGAGCTGATGCGGCTGCGATACGCGATCGCCGTCGCCGGCGCGCACGGGAAGACGACGACGACGTCGATGATTGCGCTGGTGCTGGAACGCGCCGGACTCGATCCGACCGCGGTCATCGGCGGCCGCCTCAGCGCATTCGGCAGCAACGCGCGGCTCGGCCGCGGCGAACTGATGGTGGCGGAAGCGGACGAGAGCGATCGATCGTTCCTGAAACTGTTTCCGACGATAGCGGTGATCACGAACATCGACTACGAGCATCTGGACAACTACGGCGGCTTCGACGACCTGCAGCAGGCGTTCGTCGACTTCGCGAACAAGGTGCCGTTCTACGGCGCCGTGATCGCGTGCGCCGACGACCGGCACCTCGCCGCGATTCTGCCGCGCATGACGCGGCGCGTGACGACGTACGGCCTCGAGCAGCCGGCCGATGTCACGGCGATCGACGTGTCGTTCAGGCCGTTTGGATCGTCGGCCACGGTCATCGCTCGTGGTTCGACAGGCTCACCACGAGCGGGAGCGCGAAACGCTCCTCATCCTGAGCCTGTCGAAGGAGCTCATCCTGAGCCTGTCGAAGGACGAGCGCTCGGCTCGCTCGAGCTGTCGGTGCCGGGACGGCACAACCTGCAGAACGCCCTCGCCGTGGTGGCGGTCGGACTCGAGCTCGGCCTGCGCTTCGAGCAAATCGCGGCGGGCCTGCGCGACTTCCGCGGCGCCGAGCGGCGCTTCGAAGTGCGCGGCGAACCGAACGGCATCCTCGTCGTCGACGACTACGGGCATCACCCGACCGAGATTGCGGCCGTGCTCGCTGCCGCCAGGACGCTCGGACGCCGCATCGTCGTGGCGTTTCAGCCGCACCGCTACACGCGGACGGCGGCGCTGCTCGACGAGTTCGGACCGGCGCTGGCTGGCGCCGATCACATCGTGCTGACCGACATCTACGCGGCCAGCGAGGATCCGATTCCTGGCATCACGCTCGAGGCGCTCGCGGCGGCGGTGCGCGCGCGCGTCACCGCGCCGGTCGAGGTCGCGCCGAAGCTGGACGACGTGGTCGCGGCGGTCGCGAAGGCGGCGCGTCCCGGCGACGTCGTGATCACGCTCGGCGCGGGATCGATCGGCACGCTGCCGGATCGGCTCGTGGAGGCGCTTCAACAGTGAGTCCGGTCGCGGCGGTCGCCGCCGACAAGCGTTTTCGCCGTGCGCACCTGAAGCCGTCGCGGCGGCGCGCGGGCTGGCGCGCGTTCGTCCGGCCGATCGTCAAGGGTCTGCTCCTCGCGCTCGTCACGGCGTACGCGCTCTACCGCGGCGCGGCGCTGGCCGCGCACGCGCACGCGCTGACGGTCGATCGCATCGTCGTGACCGGCAACGAGCGGTTGTCGAAAGGCGAGGTGATCGCGGTGTTGAGCGGCCTGCGCGGCGAGAGCCTGCTCTTTACCGATCTCGGCGTGTGGCAGAAGCGGCTGCTCGCGTCGCCGTGGGTGAAGGACGCCGCGCTGCGTCGATCGCTGCCGTCGACGATCGAAGTCGCGCTGCTCGAGCGCTCGCCGGTCGGCGTCGCGCGCATGAACGGCGATTTGTATCTGGTCGACGAGCGCGGCGTGATCATCGATCAGTTCGGGCCGCAGTATGCCGATCTCGACCTGCCGATCATCGACGGCCTCAACGCCGGCGGCGAGACGCTCGTGGACGAATCGCGCGCCGATCTCGCCGCGCGCGTGATTACCGCGCTGCGGTCGAAGCCGGCGCTCGCGAAGCGGCTCTCGCAGGTCGACGTCAGCGACGGGCACAACGCAACGGTGATCCTGACCGGCGATCCGGCGGTCCTCGAGCTCGGCGACGACCAGTTCGTGCCGCGGCTCGAGTCGTATCTCTCGCTCGCGCCGACGCTGCGCGAGCGCGTCGCCGACATCGACTACGTCGACCTCCGGTTCGACGATCGCATCTACGTCAGACCGACGCACGTGGAGAAGAAGAAGAAGAAGTAGGCCGGTTGCGGACCGGCCGCAAGGGAGACCCTGTGGCGCGCAAAGAACGATACCTGGTCGGACTCGACGTCGGCACCTCGAAGGTGACCGCCGTCGTCGGCGAGATGCTGGACGGCGACGGGCTCGACATCGTCGGCCTCGGCGTGGCGGAATCGCGCGGCATCCGCCGCGGCGTCGTCGTGAACCTCGAGGCAGCGGTCGACTCGATCAAGAAGGCGATCGAAGAGGCCGAGCTGATGGCCGGCGTCGAAATCGACTCGGTGCATCTCGCGCTCTCCGGACCGCACATCAAAGGATTCAACAGCCGCGGCGTCATCGCGGTCGCCGGCAAGAACCGCGAGATCACGCGCGAGGACGTGCGGCGCGCGATCGACGCGGCCAAGGCGGTCTCGCTGCCGACGGGACGCGAAATCCTGCACGTGCTGCCGCAGGACTTCGTCGTCGACGAGCAGGACGGCATCGGCGCGCCCGTCGGGATGACCGGCGCGCGGCTCGAGGTGAACGTCCACATCGTCACCGGCAGCCAGAGCTCGACGCAGAACGTCGTGGCCTGCGTGAACCGCGCCGGCGTCGAGGTGGCCGAAACCGTCGTCGAGCAGCTCGCCGCGAGCGAGTCGGTGCTGACCGAGGACGAGAAGGAGCTGGGCGTCGCGCTCGTCGACATCGGCGGCGGGACGACCGACATCGCGATCTGGGAGCGGGGCAGCCTCTGGCACACCGCCGTGATCGGCGTCGGCGGCGATCACTTCACGAACGACATCGCCGTCGGCCTGCGCGCGCCGGTGCCCGACGCGGAAAAAGTGAAGCGCAAGTGCGGCTGCGCGCTCTCCGCGATGGTCGACGAGGACGAGACGATGGAGGTGGCGAGCGTCGGCGGCCGGAAGCCGCGCGTCATGGCGCGGCGCATCCTCTCGGAGATCCTGCAGCCGCGCGCCGAAGAGATCTTCCACCTGGTCTGGGACGAGATTCGTCGCGCCGGCTACGAGAAGGCGCTCAACTCCGGCATCGTCCTCACCGGCGGCGGCGCGATTCTCGACGGCATGCCGGAAATCGCCGAGCAGATTTTCGATTTGCCGATTCGCCGCGGCTGCCCGAGCGGCGTCGGCGGCCTCGCGGATCACGTCAACAGCCCGACGTTCGCGACCGGCGTCGGCCTCGTGCTCTACGGATACCGAAACGCGATGGGAGAACTGGCGCGCGCGCCGATCGGCGCCGGCGCCCTCGTCCGCGTCGGCGCCAAGCTGCGCGGGTTGTTCAGGGAATTCTTTTAGCCGGGTCGGAAGACCCACCTACGGGAGATGCTGATGACAGACGAGGAGATGAAGGAAGCCACGCGACTGCGGCTGCGACTCGAGGAGGACGGCAGCGCCGGAGCCCGCATCAAGGTCATCGGCGTCGGCGGCGGCGGCAGCAATGCCGTCAACCGCATGGTGCAGGTCGGACTCGACGGCGTGGAGTTCATCGTCGCCAACACCGACCTGCAGGCGCTGCGCAACAGCCCGGCGCCGGTGAAGCTGCAGATCGGCAGCAAGCTGACGAAAGGACTCGGCGCCGGCGCGGACCCGAACGTCGGACGCCAGGCGGCGCTCGAGGACACCGAGAAGATCATCCAGGCGCTCGACGGCGCCGACATGATCTTCGTGACGACGGGTCTCGGCGGCGGCACCGGCACGGGCGCCGCGCCGGTCATCGCCAGCCTCGCCAGCGAGCTCGGCGCGCTGACCGTCGCCGTCGTCACCAAGCCGTTCAAGTTCGAGGGCAAGAAGCGGCAGACGCAGGCCGAACGCGGGCTCGACGCGCTGCGCGACTGCGTCGACACGATCATCACGATCCCGAACGAACGTCTCCTGACGATCATCGATCGGTCGACGTCGATGCTCGACGCCTTTGCGACGGCCGACGATGTGCTGCGGCAGGCGATCCAGGGGATCTCGGACCTGATCCTGGTGCCCGGGATGATCAATCTCGATTTCGCGGACGTGAAGACGATCATGGCGGGCATGGGGCTCGCGATGATGGGCACCGGCGTCGCGGAAGGAAACGACCGCGCGATGGAAGCGGCGCGCAAGGCGATCTCGAGCCCGCTGCTCGAGGGCGCGTCGGTGAACGGCGCGCGCGGCGTGATCATCAACGTGACGGGCGGCCCGGACATGTCGCTCGTCGAGGTGAGCGAGGCGTCGTCGATCGTCCAGGAGGCGGCAGACGAGGACGCGAACATCATCTTCGGCGCCGTCGTCGATCCCGCGCTGAACGGACGGGTGAAGATCACGGTGATCGCGACCGGCTTCGGTCCGCATGCCGCCGCGCGTCCGGCGGGGTCGGCGGCGGCGACGCCGGTCGACCTGTCGATGTACGCGGAGGCGCGCACGCCAGCGGCGGCGCCCATGCCGGCGGCGAGCTCGCGGCTGACGATCGCGCGGCGGCCGCTGCTGGAGCTGCCGTTGGCCGCGGCTGGCGGCGGCGCGGCTGGATCGCACGCCGCATCGGCGGCGGCAGGCTCGGCTGCACCGGTCGGGACACCGGCCGGGACACCGATCGCGGCGAGCGCGGAAACGGTCGGCTACGCGGCCGCGGACCCCGAGCTGAAGAGCAGTGCACCGTCGGCGGGCGGGCCGGCGCTGGACCACCTGGACCTCAGGCTGAACGATCTCGACGCCGAGCTCAACTCGACGTTCGACGTGCCGGCGTTTCTCCGGCGCCAGGAAGGGTAATCAGGTGCCGGGCGGTTCGCGATGGTAGATTAGATAGATCCACGGCACACGCGAACGCCGGCGTCTGAGCTGAAGCTGACGCTGGCAGCCCGTCCATGAATTCCTGGGAACAGCGCGAACGCGCACGGCTCACTCTCGCGAAAGAAGTCGGCTACGTGACCAAGCCGCACGGCAGCCGACTGCGCGTTGCGCTGGCGTTTCCGAATACGTACTGGGTCGGGATGTCCAATCTCGGCCTCCAAACGGTCTACCGCCTCTTCAACGACGAACCGGACATCGTCTGCGAGCGGTTCTTTCTGCCGCCGAAGCAGGAGCTGGCGCAGCTCCTCGCGTCGAAGGCGCCGCTCGTGACGCTCGAATCGCAGACGCCGGTGGGCGAGTTCGACGTCATCGCCTTCTCGGTGTCGTTCGAGTGGGACTATGTGAACGTCCTCACGCTGCTGCGCCTCGCCGGCGTTCCCCGGTACGCCGCCGAGCGCACCGAACGCCACCCGCTCGTCGTCGTCGGCGGTGCGGTGACGTTCGTCAACCCCGAACCGCTCGCGCCGTTCGCCGACGTGATTGCCGCGGGCGAGGGCGAAACGCTCGTGCCGACGCTGGGACGCGCGTTTAGCGCCGCCGGCAGCCGCAGCGAGCTCCTGCGGCTGCTGTCGATCGAGCGCGGCTTCTACGTGCCGTCGTTCTACGAGCCGGAGTACGCGCCCGACGGCACGCTCGCCGGCTATCGCGCCGCCGATGCGGCGCCGATGCCGATCCGCAAGGCCGCGCTCCGCACGACGGACGCCGTCGACCCGCCGGCGACGAGCATCTTCACGCCCGACACCGAATTCGGGTCGCGATTCCTCGTCGAAGTCGTCCGCGGCTGCGCGAATCTGTGCCGCTTCTGCTGGGCCGGCTACAACTACCTTCCGGTCCGCGCGTTTCCGGCCGACCGCATTCTCGGCCTCGCCGAGGCGGCGCGCACCTACGCCAATCGCGTCGGCCTCGTGTCGATCGCGCTCTGCGACCACCCGGAGATCGAGCGCATCCTCGCGCGCCTGCACGAGCTCGGCTACGGCATCAGCCCCGCCTCGCTGCGGCTCGACGATTTAAACGAGCCGATCGTGCGCATCCTCCGCGCGAGCGGCGAACGCACGATCACCATCGCGCCCGAAACCGGGTCGGACCGCCTGCGGCGCGTGATCAACAAGACGGTCACCAACGACGAGATTCTCGATCGCGCCGACCTGATTTTCGCGAACGGCATCGAGAACCTGAAGCTCTACTTCATGATCGGCCTGCCGACCGAGACCGACGATGACCTGGTCGCCATCCGCGACCTGACGCTGCAACTGCGCGATCGGATGCTGAAGTACGCCCGCCCGAAGGGCCAAATCGGCCGTATCGTGGGCAGCGTGAACCCGCTCGTTCCCAAACCCGGCACCGCATATCAATGGCTCCCGATGGAGCGCGACGCGGCGATCGAGCAGAAGATCAAACGGCTCCGCAAGCTGACCGCCGACATCGACAACGTGTACTTCAACATCAAGTCGGAGCGGCACTCGTACTACCAGGCGCTGCTCTCGCTCGGCGACCGCCGCGTCGCGCCCGCGATCGAAGCGGCCGAGCGCAACGGGCAGAACTGGCGCGCCGCCGTCGCCGACGCGGGCGTCGACGGCGACTTCTTCATCTTCCGCGACCGCACGCGCGACGCCATGCTGCCGTGGGACATCATCGACGGCGGCATGAAAGCGTCGTTCTTTCACACCGAGTTCGAGAAATCGCTCCGCGCCGAGTGGACGCTGCCGCCCAAGCGCGCGCAAGAGAACGCGAAGCTCCTTCCGATGATCTAGTCCGGCCGAAGCCGGACACTACGATGCGATGGCGGCGCGCTCCTCGAACTCGGCGTACGCCTCGAGAATCAGTTCGCGCAGCTTGTCCTGCGCCGTCGTGTCGACGATGGGGCGCAGGAGCGAGAAGGAGCGGCGCTCGCCGTTGACGGCGTACGATCGCGCGGGGAAAGTGACGTTCCGGCCGTTCCCGCCGCGGCGCTCCCAGATGCTGAAGCCAATCAGCTTCAGGCCCGCGAGCGGACCGTCGCCTTCGGCGAAGTGGAGTTCGGCATCGGCCAGCTTGCCGGCCGGATTGCCCTTGTCGTTGGGTGTGATCTTGATCGTCATGCCGCAGCACGATTTCAACGGCGGTGCCACGCGACGGCCGATGCGGCGTCGCCGCAACTGCTTGCGCGGACGGGCGGTTGGCGCACGCGGCCGGCTCGCGCTGACGCGGACGCGCGCGGCGGCGGCCGCCGGCGGCAACGGCGGTGGCACTGTCTCAGTTTGACCGGCCACGCGCCGCGCCGCATACTCGGACCATGAAGCGGAAACGACCGCGCGACGTCAATAAGTTGGCGAAGTTGATTGTAGACCTGACGACACGGCAAGTACAGGAACCGGATCTGGACGAGGGTAAAGATCCGAAGGCGATCGAGCGTGGCAGGAGGGGCGGCGCGAAAGGTGGGAAAGCTCGGGCCGACGCTCTGTCGGCCCGTAGACGCCGGCAAATTGCGAAGAACGCTGCGGCGTCGCGATGGAAGCGAGAGGGCTAGTCGTTCAGGTACCGACGCGTGAGATAGGCGACAACGGCGGATCGGTCGTCTTCGCTGCCGTATTCAGCGATCACCTTCATTGCGGCTGCAGTGGCAAGGGCGTCCAATGGCGCAATGAGATTCCCGACATTGTCGGCAAGCTCTTCGACGTGCCACAGTGGATGAAGTTCTTCTGCGACACCTTTGATCTCCTGCGAGAGCGCGTAGAGCGCCGCGCCAAGATCGCCCGCTGGTATTTGAGACTTCTTCACTTGTTTCATCGGCTTCTTGGCCATTCGGTTTTCCTTTAGAATTGAGAGTTGTAAGCGCCCACCACGGCAGCATCCCTGAGCTTGCGAGGGCCGCGGGAACTGACCGCCTTTCGGTTACGGCCTGCGCTATCGGTGGGCACGGATAGCGCAGGCTACAACTTTTTTCATCGACGCCTCCAGAGCTGAGTCGCCTACTTTCCGCTGGCGACGTTCTGCGTCTCGTACTCTTCGAGCTTGTCGATCAGATCGAACACGAACTTGCGATCGGTCGCGCTGAGCGCCATGAACTTCGTGGTCGCTGAGAGCGTGAGCGTGCCGCCGCTCTTAAGTTCGACTGAGCGCGACTCTGCCGCCAATGGTGCGCCGACCTCATCATCGTCGTCGTCTTCATCGGCCTCGTTGTCGTTGTCGGCCGGACGCTGACGCGCGCGCCTCTTTCGACTTGTAGTTGGAGTGCCGATGGCCTTCGTCTTGTCGCGCTGTAGCAGGGGCGATACCTCGACGCCAACGTACTCAGCCATATTGAGAAAAAACCGCGTAGCCTTGAGGCGCGTATCGCCCGAGATGCTGTAGACCTCCGTCATCGTGTCGCCGAACTCGCTCGGCGTCGTCTTCATCAGATTTAGCGCGATCAACGGCGCATACTTCTGTTCGAACAACTTCTTGAACGCAGCCTTGCGCGCCGCCTCGTCCCTCACGGCTACCGACAGAAGCGCGGGCGTTGGCTTGCCTTCATCGCTGATAAAGCCGAAGAAGCGAAACGCCAAGAGCAGTTGATTCTTCGTTGTGCCCGATTGACCAGGAAAGGCGCTCGGATCGATCCGGTTGGGCATGTGCTCAGCGAGAGCGTCAAGGGTATTTGCGAGTGTCTTCCATGGGAGATATGCGGGAGTGGCGGCGGCCTGTTCACTTGCCATTTGAATCTCCATTCGGCGGTACCGAAATCGGTACCGAGTTGGTATCTTCAGACTACCAACAGTCATACCATACCGTCAACTACCAAATCGGGTCGCGCCGAAGATTCTTTCGATTGTTCCTTGCGGTATGAAAATCATTCATGCAAGATGTGGTCATGGCAAACGAAGTTCTATTAAATCAAGTAGTTACGGTAATGTCTGCGCTGGGACCAATTCGTCGCACCGTAATCGCCGAGGTCGGGGACGTGATCGTCCTCGCCCATCCAGAGCACGCAGCGCAAGCGAAAATTCAAGGAATTACTAGGTTTTCTGTAGGTTTTCGTCGCAGCGATGTGATGACGATTGAAGGTGTTGACAAATTGGTATGTCTCAAGCATAATGTTCAGTATGAACAGGCTGAGCACGTCGAAGCGGGCCGAAATCGTGCGGATGATGACCGAGGGCAACAGCCTTCGCGGAATCACGCGCATGACCGGCGCAAGCATCAACACTGTGAGCAAGTTGCTCGTCGATCTCGGTAACGCATGCGCGGCGTTCCACGACGAGCGCGTGCGCAACGTGACAGCGAAGCGCATAGAAGCTGACGAAGTTTGGACCTTCTGCTATGCGCGTCGCGAGAACGTGCCTGACGACAAGCGCGGCGTGCTCGGCTACGGCGATGTGTGGACGTGGGTCGGTTTGGATGCCGATTCGAAGCTCGTCGTGTCGTGGACGTGCGGGCGGCGCGACGCTGACACCGCGTACGAGTTCATGCACGATCTCGCGTCGCGGCTCGCGAACCGCGTGCAGCTGACGACCGATGGTCTGCACGCTTATCTCGTCGCCACCGATGCGGCCTTCGGAACCGAGATCGACTATGCGAGGTTGATAAAAGTGTACGGGGCCGATCCCAACGCGGAGCGCCGCTACGCGCCGCCGATTTGCTTAAAGAGCACGACGGAGATCGTATCTGGCGATCCCGATCCGGCGTGCATTTCGACCAGCTACATCGAACGTCAGAATCTCACGATGCGCATGTCGATGCGGCGGTTCACGCGGCTGACGAACGGGCATTCAAAGAAGCTGGAGAATCATCTGCACTCGCTCGCGATCCATTACGTGAATTACAACTTCGCGCGCGTGCAGAAGGCTCTCAAGGGGACGCCTGCGATGGTCGCTGGAATTGCGGATCGTGTCTGGAGTGTCGAGGACATCGTGGAGTTGCTGGATGTGGTCGGCGAGAAAGGAGCCGCCTGAGTCATGACACCGCCCGGACTGATCATCCGCCCAGCGCTTCAAGCGTTCGCGAAAGAGCTGCGCGCGGCGCGGCTCAATGCTGAGATGTCAACACAGGAACTCGCGGAGATGGCAGAAATGACGCGTCAGGGGATCGAGAAGATCGAAAAGGGCGGCTGCGACGTGAAGCTTGGAACGATCGTGCTCTTGGCGCGTGCGCTCGATTGCCATGTCTCCGATTTTTTCCCACGCAAATCGCCTTGGCATGACTGACTGGCGACGTTGTCGCTGCGGGTCGGTTTTAGACG
>Ga0070741_10002104_pt1 | contig 55500 bp, 36 predicted proteins | sample Coa_R1_4_FD_66440 | JGI IMG/M metagenome (GOLD analysis project Ga0070741, IMG submission 66440) | Surface soil microbial communities from Centralia Pennsylvania, which are recovering from an underground coalmine fire - Coalmine... | ecosystem: Environmental > Terrestrial > Soil > Unclassified ... | reverse complement strand
TTTGACGCCTATGATCCTGCGCAGCCTTTCACGCCCTGGGCCTGCCGGTTCGCCCTGAACAAAGCCCATCAGTGGATCGAGCGGCGGCAGCGTTGGCAAACCCTGCTGGCGCACGGGCTGGCGGAGGAGTTGGTCCAGCGACGGCAGGAGCTGCAGCCCGAGTTTGAACTGCGGCTACGGCATCTCGAGGGTTGCCTCGGAAAGCTGCCCGAAGGACAGCGCTCGCTGGTTGAAGGATATTACTACGAGCGCACCGCTATCGAAACGCTGGCGGAGCGCTCTGGCCGGAGTTCGGCCGCAACCTATAAGATGCTGCAACGGATCCGTCACACCCTCCAACTGTGCGTCGAAAGCCAGCTACAACCGGAGGCGTCATGACGCTCTTGTTCCCGTCTACCGAGTTTGACGACGCTGTCGCTGCGGTTTGCCATGGCGTCGCAAATGAAACTCAGATGCAGGCCCTGAACGCATTATTGCGAAGCAACTCGAACGCTCGCGACGAGTATCTGATGCGGGTCGAGCTGCACGCCCGCCTGGCGTCTGAGCCGGACCTGTTTTCTCAGGTGGCGTATGCAGCTGGCGGTTGTCGCCTGCCCAAAAGCAGCATGGGTGAAGGGCCCAAAATTCTCTCACTGAACCCGCCTGTTCCGGCCACGAGGAGTAAAATGGTGCGGGTGTTGGCGGTTGCGGCTTGCCTCGTGTTTATCTCCCTGGGCATTTGGAACTTTTGGTTCAAGCGACCCGCCCATGTCAGCCGAGCGACCAGCACTGCCGTGGCGATGCTAACGCGGGTCGTGGATGCTCGTTGGAACCAAACCACCGGCCCGCTGCGGGTCGGCAGTGCCTTGGAGCCGGGCTGGGTTCGACTCGAATCAGGTTTGGCGCAAGTGGTCTTCTACAGCGGGGCACGTATCGTGATTGAGGGGCCGGTGGAATTGCGGCTCGTTTCACCCAACGAAGCCATTTGTCCGAACGGTCGACTGCTCGTTGAGGTGCCACCGGCGGCACGGGGCTTTCGCTTAGGAACAGCTCATTTCAACTTGGTAGATCTCGGGACCGCCTTTGGGATCGATGCCACCCAGGACAGAACTGAAGTTCACGTCTTCAAGGGAAAAGTAGAGCTGCTCCCAGAAACGACAGCGAAGCGATGCCTGAACGAAGGACAGGCCGCCCTGGTGCAGGGAAGCGCTGCCCCGCAAATTATGGTTGCCAGCGAAGCCGGTTTCGCTCCGCTCTTCGAATTCGAGCAGCGGTCCATGGCTTCACAGGCCTTTCGCTATGAACAATGGCAGTTTGCGAGCGCCCAGCTTAACCAGGACCCATCCCTGGTTGTCCATTTGGATTTTGAGAACCTCAGCAGCACGGACTGGACGCTGCTTAATGCGGCTGAAAAAAACCATTCCGTGCAGGAAGCCACGGTGGTCGGCTGCGTGCGTGCCGAGGGACGGTGGCGGGAGAAGCAGGCCCTGGAATTCCAAAGTGTCAATGACCGCGTGCGTCTGGTGGTGCCTGGAGACTTCGACGCCTTGACCCTGTCCGCGTGGGTCTGCGTCAACGGACTGGATCGCCAGTTCAATTCACTCTTCATGTCCGACGGATTGGCTCCCGGAACGATACATTGGTTGATCCGCAATGACGGCGTGTTGGGCCTGACCCTTTTCGGCCCCGCCTACGGGAAATTCCAGATTCTGGCCAGTCCTCCGGTGCTCTCGCTCGCTAAGTTCGGAATGTGGCAGCATGTGGCGGTGGTTATCGATGGGAAAGCCAGGCGAGTGGTCCACTACGTCAACGGTTTACCAGTCTCTCAGCAGGCGCTGAAAATAGGGCCTCCCTTTCGGGTTGGCCCCGCCGAATTGGGCAACTGGAATGCACGAACCGGCCCGGACCTAGCTCCATCATTGATCCGAAATCTGAGCGGGTCGCTCGATGAATTCGAGCTGTTTAGCCGCGCTTTGAGCGAGGCGGAAGTCCACGAGCTCTATGCCAAAGGCAAGCCCGACTTATGACAGGAATGCCACGGTCCAAACTCAAGCTTTCCAAGTCAAAAACGTATTGTTGGAACAGGCGATGAAATCGAGCGCAAGGGATGCAATAATCCGAAAGAATTCTCAAGAAAGGCACTTAATGACAAAACCAGGCATGACTGTCCTCGTTGGTTTGATTTGGCTCCTGACCCCAGCCCGGGCGGCCGACATCGCGGGCCAGTGGGGTGGTGAATTCGATTCTCAAATTGGCCTGCAGAAGTACGTATTCACCTTTGAAACCCAGGGCAACCAGCTCACTGGCAAAGCGGCTTCCGAGGTCAATGGTCAGAAGCGTGAAGCGCAATTGAAAGAAGGCGTCATCAACGGTGAGACCCTGAGCTTCGTGGAGCTGTTTTCGTTCCAGGGGAACGAAATTCGCATTCACTACACCGGCAAGCTGGGCAAAGATGAAATCCTGTTCACGCGTGAAGTGGGCGACTTCGCCAAAGAAGAGTTTAAGGCAAAGCGCGTCGAAGCCGCAGGGCCCAGCCCTGGCGCAGCCAATGCGGCTAATGGCTCCGCGGGGGATCGGCCGCGGCGCGGCCCTGGCGCATTCGGGGGGCCGATTGAACTCAAGCCGGACGACAAACCGGCCTTCGACGATCCGCCCGCCGGCTTCGACAAGAAGCGCGATAATATTCCCCACGGCAAATTGGAGATGATCGAGTACGATTCCAAAACTGTGGGGACAGCGCGCAAGATGCAGGTCTATACTCCACCCGGCTATTCTAAAGACAAGAAATACCCCGTGCTTTACCTCCTGCACGGCATTGGTGGAGATGAAACCGAGTGGGAGCGGTTTGCGACCCCGGACGTATTGCTCGACAACCTGATCGCCGACGGCAAAGCGGTTCCGATGATCATCGTGATGCCGAATGGCCGCGCACAAAAGGATGATCGCCCCGGGCCAAACCCTATGGCGACGGCGCCGGCCTTTGCGGTTTTTGAACGGGATCTGCTGGACGATGTGATTCCCGCCATCGAATCGCGGTATTCGGTGCAAGCCGATCGCGAACATCGGGCCCTCGCGGGACTCTCGATGGGCGGCGGCCAATCGCTAAACTTCGGTTTGGCTCATCTCGACACGTTTGCCTGGGTGGGAGGTTTCTCGTCAGCGCCGAATACAAAACCACCCGACCAACTCGTGCCCGATCCCGCGGCCGCAGCCCGGCTGTTGAAACTGTTGTGGCTCTCCAGCGGCAACAAAGATGGATTAATCCGAATCAGCCAGGGCGTTCACGCTTATCTCAAGGAAAAGAAGGTGCCGCATGTCTGGCACGTGGACGGCAATGGCCACGACGCAACACACTGGAGAAACAACCTGTGGCTGTTCTCGCAGCGCATCTTCAAATAGCCGCAGCCGATCACAGAATCATGGACTCTTTTGTATTATGGACCACCTCGTTCCTCCCATGATTTTGTGAACATGATTTTGTGATCGACCCAACCGTCCGCTCCTCATTCAAATGAATGCTCATAATTTAAACCAAAACTCACAAATCCTTCCGGTCACCCTGGCGCTGCTTGCCATTGGCGCCGCGGCCCCTTCCGGCGAACCGTCCCTCAAGGATGCCTACAAAGATCATTTCTATGTTGGCGTGGCGATCAACCGCACCATCGCCACTGGCAATGCAGTCCGGGCCGACAACGTCAACCGGCGCCTCGAACAGGTCGCCAAGGATATTTCGCTCGTGAAGGCCCAGTTTAACCAGATTTCCCCGGAGAACGACCTGAAATGGGCGTTGATCCATCCCCGTGAAGGCGCCGACGGTTATGATTTCGGACCGGCTGACGCTTATGTGAATTTTGGCGTAAGCAACAATATGTATCTCGTCGGACATACACTTGTTTGGCACGGCCAGACGCCGAGATGGGTGTTTCAAGGAACCAATATGCCGCCCGAAGACACCACTAATCAGGCTTCCCCCGGCACCACAAACACGGCGACGACAAATAGATTGAGCTCGGGCCGATTTGGTGGCGATTTCGGTCGCGGTTTTAGCGGACCCCGCGCGTCTCGGGAAGAGCTGCTCCAGAGGATGCGCGATCACATTCACACGGTGGTTGGCCGGTACAAGGGCAAGATTAAGGCCTGGGACGTCGTAAACGAGGCTGTTGCGGACGGCGGCACAAATATCCTCAGAAACTCTCCCTGGCTGCAGATCATCGGCCCGGACTTTATTGCCAAGGCCTTTGAATATGCTCATGAAGCCGATCCGGACGCGCTCCTCCGCTACAACGATTACTCGCTGGAGAACCCAACCAAGCGCCGTAAACTCATCACGTTGATCAAGTCCTTGCAAGAACAGCACGTTCCCGTGATGGCCATTGGATCACAAACCCACGTCAGCGTGTCGTCACCGAGCTTCGAGCAGGAAGATGAGGCGCTGGCTGAACTGGAGACCCTTGGCCTGCCCATCCACATTACTGAACTCGACGTCAACAGCGCCACGGGTGGACAGCGTAATACAGGGGCCGACGTCGCCGGCAACGCCGCGACCACTCAGGGCGGCCTGGTGGATGACGCCAACAGGAAATTGGCAGACGCCTATGAACGCCTCTTCAAAGCATTCCTCAAACACGACAAATCGGTGAAAGTTGTCACCTTTTGGGGTGTCAACGATGGGGTCTCATGGCGAGCCAATGGCCGGCCTCTGCTCTTCGACAGGGACGACCAGCCCAAGCCGGCCTTTGACGCGGTCATTCGCATTGCCTCCGACGCACCGCCAAAATAGCAATTGGATTCCGAATTACGGAAGCCCTGACTTGGAAATTTTCGCGCATGTTCGCCAACCCTTCGCGGCTGAAGACCAGAGAGCGGGGAGCCACGCCGCTCACGATTCCAACAACTTAATTGTTATGAAAATGAGGTTGTTCTTATTGGCAGCATTTCTCACCCTGACTTCGAGCGCTTTCTCACAAGATTCGAATTTTTACATTTTCCTCTGTTTCGGACAGTCAAACATGGAAGGCTTTCCAGGAATTCAACCAGAGGACAAGACAGCCGTAGACGATCGTTTCCAGCTTTTGGCAGCAGTGGATTTCCCCAACCTGGAGCGAAAGAAGGGCAATTGGTATCCTGCAATCCCGCCTTTGTGCCGGCCTTCGAGCGGTCTTTGTCCGGCCGATTATTTCGGCCGGACAATGGTTTCCAATCTTCCGCCAAGTATTAAAGTGGGCATCGTCAATGTGTCCGTAGCGGGGTGCAAAATTGAACTGTTCAGCAAAAACAAGTTTCAGACCTACGCTGCCACTGCGCCAGCCTGGATGACCAATATCATCAAGATGTACAGCGGAAACCCTTATCAATATCTCGTGGAGGTGGCGAAGTTGGCTCAGAAGGATGGGGTAGTTAAAGGCATTCTGTTGCACCAGGGAGAATCAAACACCAATGACAAAGAATGGCCGAATAAAGTTAAAGACATCTACGACGACCTGCTCCACGACCTGAATCTTAAAGCCGAAGAAGTTCCCCTGCTCGCGGGTGAAGTCGTCAGTGCGGATCAAAAAGGCGCGTGCGCCAGCATGAATACGATTATCGATGAGTTGCCAAAGACAATTCCGACCGCGCACGTCGTTTCCTCGAAGGGTTGCGCGAGCCGCCCGGACCATCTCCATTTTACTGCGGCAGGTTACCGGGAGCTGGGAAAACGATACGCCGAGACAATGCTTTCCCTGCCGGGTTTTAAGAATGCCGGCACCCACTAGCCCGTAGCCATGAAACTCCTGCTGGTCCTGGTAACGGCTCTCCTGCTCGCTTCGCCCGGATTGGCCCTCGATGGCCAGATTGGGATCCACGACCCCTCCACACTCATCCAATGCGACGGCAAATGGTACGCCTACGGAACGGGTGGCGGTGCCTTGGTGTCCGACGATGGTTGGACCTGGCGACGCGGAGTTATGCCCTCCCGCACCGGACTTGCGCCTGACCTCATTCATATTGCTAACCGCTATTACCTGTACGTTGCCAGGAACGTCGGCGCGCAGCCAAGGGCGGACATCAATATGATCTGGAACGTGAGCCTGGATCCCGATTCTCCCGACTATAAATGGGAAGAAGGCGGCGTGGTCGCTTCGTCAGACGGCACCGAGGACTGCAACGCGATCGATCCGGGAGTGTTTCTTGATCCAACTAATGGCAAATTATGGCTCACGTACGGATCGTATTTCGGATTTATTCGATTGGTTGAACTCGATCCCCGCACGGGCAAGCGCGCTAATCCGAACGATCAACCGGTGGATATCGCCATCAATTGCGAGGCTTCAACCATGATGTTTCACGACGGCTGGTACTACCTTCTGGCCACCCATGGCAGTTGCTGCCGCGGTTCCGATTCCGGTTACAACATCCGCGTCGGCCGCGCTCAAAGTGTCTTCGGTCCCTTTATCGACAATATGGGCGTTGAGATGCTTCAAGGCGGCGGCAAATTATTCGTCGGTTCAGGCGGGCGCGTTGTTGGCCCTGGACATTTCGGCTTGCTCGACCTGGGCGATGGCCTTCAGAAGTTTTCCTGTCATTACGAAGCCGACCTGGACAAGGGCGGTGCCAGCGTCCTGGACATCCGGCCGCTGCTCTGGAAAGACGGTTGGCCCGTGGCGGGCGAGAACCTCAAGGAAGGCACTTATGAAATCGAATCTCTGCGCACCGGCACGTCGCTCGAGCTTGCCGTTGAAGGGGTGCCGGTCGGCGGCAGGCGCCCGAGGGGAAGTGGCGCGGGATTTTCCGGCCTCGGCGGTCCTGGTGGAACCAATGCCAGCGGGCTTCGGGGCCCACGCGGACTCGGCGGTGGCGGACGAGGACTGTTCGCCGGTCAGGGCGGCGTGATTCCGCCTCAGGACGTCGCGCAAGTCTCGACGAATTGGCCAAGCGGCAACATTGAACTCCGCCTGGCCAATTACCTGTGCCAGGCCCAACAGAAGTGGGCCCTCACGGTGGTCACCAACGCCGGCGGGTACCTCGGCTCGCCCTATTTCAAGATCGTCATCGCCGGCACGGACCGAGTCCTGACCGCGACCGCGGAGGGTGAACTGGTGGCCCTGCCCGCTTTCACCGGCGGGCCCGAACAAATTTGGCGTCTCGATCAACTTGTCGACGGTACGTGGCGCATTATGCCCAAATCGGTGCCCGGCTCAAACCAGGCCTTGGCTCTTTCGGCAGTGGGCAGTAGCTACGCGACCCTGTCGAAATTCGAACCTGCGAGCCAGAAACAGCGTTGGTTGCTCAAGATTCCGTGAACCGCGACCCCGCCACGATCCGAGTGTTAGAATCAACCAACCTGGAGAAGCTCCGCATGATTACGCGCGGCACCTTCACGCCGCGATTGCCTGTCATGGCCGCCACGATTCTGCTCGCCTTCGCCTCCGCTTCAGCCGCGCCCGCTCAAAGCTTCGGACCCACTCTCACGCACCCCAGCTCAACCGCGTTGAAATTGCCCCCGGATGGGTTCCTTCAGCGCTGGCTGATTCTTGAGCCTATTCATGTCAATGGACTTACCGACAGCGCAGTTCAGGCGGCCGTCAGGACCGAATACTTCCCCAATCAGCTCACCGTTATTCCTCGAGACGGTGACAGTGTCACGCTCGGCAACACGAATCTCACCTGGCACGCCGTGGAAACGACGAATTATAACGTCAACCTGTTTCATTTCGCCCGGGCCTTGCACAAGCCAACATCCGACGTCCTTTTTTGGACCGTCACGATCGTCACTTCCCCAGAGGAGATGCACGGCGTGCGCCTGGCAGTCGGCTCCAATGCAGCTTCCGTCTGGTGGGTCAACGGTCAGGAAGTCATTGGCATTTACGGCGACCGCCAGACCGTTATCGACGACGGCGTTTCCAAGCGTCTCACGCTTAAAAAGGGATCAAACGTCGTGCGCTGCGCCGTCATTAACGGCGGTGGTGCCACCGATTTTTGCGGCCGATTTCTTGACCCGGATGACAAGCCACTGACAACACTGAGCGTGAGTGTTGAAGAGCCGCGATGACGTGATAACAAGTGATGTCCAAAATCCATGGCCTTGCGGAAGTAAATAGAGGCTTGCATTACCGAGGCCTTCAAAACAACCATTCAACCCATCCCTCCATGAAAACAAAGCTCTCACTTCTTGCCCTTTTGCTGGCCTGGTCCCAGCTCTGTGTAGCGCAAACCAACGAACCGGCGAACGATTGGACGCCCGCGACATCCAATCAGCCGGGCAAACAGTATCCCCAAGTCAACTCGGAAGGCCGTGTTCGAGCCCGCGTGGTTGCGCCCCAGGCTCAGAGCGTCATGCTTGATATAGGCGCCGTAAAATACCCCCTGACCAAAGGTGAGGACGGCGCCTGGATCGGCTTCTCTAATCCTCAGGACGAAGGCTTCCACTACTACCAAATCATTGTCGATGGCGCCCAGGTTCCGGATCCGGGCAGCCTGTTTTTTTACGGGGCCGGCCGCTGGGGCAGCGGCATCGAAGTCCCGGCCAAAGATCAGGACTTTTACGCTCTCAAGAATGTGCCCCATGGCCAACTACGGGAGGTCCTGTACTTCTCCAAAACCAGCAACTCGAACCGCCATTGTTTCGTCTACACGCCGCCGGCTTATGATCAGGACACTACGCGGCGCTTCCCGGTTCTCTATCTGCAGCACGGCATGGGCGAAAATGAAAGCGGTTGGGGCAACCAGGGCCATGCCAATCTGATCCTGGATAACCTCATCGCCGAAGGCAAAGCCAAGCCCTTCATCATCGTCATGGAAAATGGAGGCGGGATGGGTGGTTCTCGGCCAGGCGGAACTCCTGGTGCCATGGCTCCGGGTGCAACGACGAACAGCATGCCGACGCCTGGCGGGCGCGGGGGCTTCAATTTTCGCGCCTTTGAGCGGGTCCTGATTGACGATCTCATCCCTTACATCGATAGCACCTATCGAACCCTCGGTGACCAACCGCATCGGGCTATGGCCGGGCTCTCCATGGGTGGCATGCAGACTCGCGCGATCACTCTGGCCAACCTCGATAAGTTCTCCCAGATCGGCGTCTTCAGCGGTGGCAGCATTGCGGTGACGAACATCACCGATATGGCCGCCTTTAAGCAGAAAGTGAAACTTGTGTTCGTCAGCTACGGCAGCCGGGAAGTTGATCCCAACCGTAAGAGCGGGGCCGGCCGCGGACTGTTCGGAGGCGACCCTAAGGCAAACAGCGAAGCGCTCAAAGAAGCTGGAGTAAACAGCCATTATTACCTCTCTCCGCAAACCGCTCACGAATGGCAGTCCTGGCGGCGCAGTTTCTACGAATTCGCTCCATTACTGTTTCAGGATTAATGCATCGATTGAACTTCATTCCGAGCTGGTCCAACCCTGCGAATCCAATGAACATGAAAACCCGGACCATTCTTATAACCCTTGCTCTCTCCGTGAGTTCGCTGTGTGCAGCCGACGTCACCGGGATTTGGAAAGCCCAATTCGACACGCAGCGCGGCCTGCAGAAGTATACCTTCGCGCTCCAACAGGAGGGCGCAAAAATCACAGGACACGCCACGGCCGAGGTGAACGACACGAAACGTGAATCCGAGCTGAAGGAAGGCAAAATTGAAGGCGACAGCGTTTCCTTTGTTGAACCGCTCAATATCCAAGGAAATGACCTGCGCATTACCTATACCGGCAAAATTTCCGGCGACGAGATCAAGTTCACCCGTCAGGTCGGCAACTTCGCCTCGACCGAGGCTGTGGCCAAACGCGAAGCAGCGCAGGCGCCAGCCTTATCCGTGAACGCCGTCAAAACCGTGCGAATCAAAGCCGGAAAGTCCGAGCCGGTCAAAGATGCTGACGGCAATGTCTGGTTGGCCGACCAGGGCTTCCAGGGCGGTGAAACCATAGAAAGACCTGACCTTCAGATTGCCAACACGAAAAGTCCGGAGCTTTACCGGGCAGAACGCTACAGCATGAGTTCGTTTTCATGGCCGGTGCCCAACGGGAAGTACGCGGTGAAACTGCACTTTTGCGAAACCTTCGACGGCATTACTGGTCCCGGTCAGCGTGTGTTTTCGTTCAATGTCCAGGGACACGAGTTCAAGGACTTCGACCTGTGGGCCAAGGCCGGCGGGCCTTTGCGTGCATACGTGGAAACAGTCAATGTCGAAGCCACCGAGGGCGTCATCAAAATCACCTTCGTTCCCAACGCGGAGAACCCCCAAATCAACGCGATTGAAATCATCCCGCAAACTATTGGCTCAACCGTTGCGGCAGCACCGGCTTCCCAAGCCAGCACGGCCACCTCCCCATCCTCGACGGTAGTTGCGCAAACCGACACCGCTGCCGCCGGGCCTATCGTTCTCCAAATTAATGCGCGCAAAATCACCGGTGCCGTCAGCCCCATGCTCTATGGGCTGATGACCGAGGAAATCAATTTTTCGTACGAAGGTGGAATTTACGGCGAGTTGATTCGCAATCGCACATTCAAAGCCAATGCCCGGAGTCCGCTTTTCTGGAATGCCATCGGCCAGACAATGCTCGCGCTGGACACGAACCAACCGCTCAATTCCGCGCTGAATCTCAGTTTAAAGGTGGACGCGAGCAAGGCGTCGAGCCTTTCGCCGGCGGGTATCGCCAATGAAGGCTTCTGGGGAATCCCCGTTCGCCCGAACACGAAATACCGTGCTTCGTTTTACGCGCGGGGCCAGGAGTTCTCCGGCCCCCTGACTCTTTCCCTGGAAAGCACCGACGGCAAAATAATGTTTGCCAGCGCGATTATTTCCAAAATCTCCGGCAGCTGGAAAAGGTACGAAACCACGCTGAAAACCGGGAACGTTCAGCCCTCGAAAGAAAACCGGTTCGTCATCAAAACCAGCAAGCCCGGCACGTTATGGCTTCAAAACGTTTCGCTTTTTCAACCGACTTTCCACAATCGACCGAACGGCACCCGTCCCGACATCATGCAAATGCTGGCGGACATGCAGCCGAAATTCTTGCGCTTCCCCGGTGGCAATTACCTTGAAGGCAATACCATCGCCGAACGTTTCAATTGGAAGGAAACGATCGGCGATGTTTCGCAACGCCCAGGCCACCTCAGTCCGTGGGGTTATTGGTCTACCGACGGGTTCGGGCTGCTGGAGTTTTTGGGATGGTGCGAGGACTTGCGCATGGAGCCGGTGCTGGCGGTGTATGCCGGGTATTCGCTCCGCGGCGAGCATGTTGAACCCGGCCCGAAACTGGAGCCGTTTGTGCAGGAGGCGTTGGAGGAAATCGAGTATGTCCTGGGCGACAGAAAGACGAAATGGGGCGCCCAACGCGCCAAGGACGGACACCCCAAACCGTTCCCGTTGACTTATGTCGAGGTCGGAAACGAAGATTGGTTCGACCGCAGCGGCAGTTACGAGGGACGTTTCGCGCAGTTCTATGACGCGATCAGGGCGAAGTATCCCAACCTGCAAGTCATTTCGACCATGGGCTATGAACATCCGGCCCAGGTCGTGCGCAGCCGCGTGCCGGATTTGGTGGACGAGCATTATTATCGTTCGCAGGAAGACATGCAGGCGCACGCTCTCGATTACGACAAATATTCTCGCACGAACAAGACGAAGATTTTTTGCGGCGAATGGGCTACCCGCGTGGGTTCGCCCACTCCCAGCATGGCCGGGGCACTCGGCGACGCCGCCTGGATGACCGGCATGGAGCGCAATTCTGACATCGTGCGGATCTCCTGCTACGCCCCGCTTTTCGTCAATGTCAGTCAGACCAACGGCCAGGGCCGCTCGATGCAGTGGAGCTCGGATTTAATTGGCTATGATGCGCTGACCAGCTATGGCTCGCCCGCCTATTACGCGCAAAAGATGTTCAGTACCCTTCATGGCGATCAAATTCTGGCAACCGACTCGCAAAACATCCCGACGCGCGAATGGCAAGGGCGGGCGAATCGCGGCGGCACCCTTCCTCCCGCGCGGCAGATCCGGGAGGTGTTTTTTGATGCCACCCGGAGCAGCCGGAATGGGATCACTTATCTGAAAGTCGTCAATGAAGGCGGAACAACAGTGCGAATTAATATTCAAATTAGCGGCGCTTCGAAGATCGAACCCCAGGGCGAACTAGTGTCTTTGACCGCCAGCAGCCCGAGCGACACGAACTCAATTGGCGAGCCGAACAAAGTGATTCCTCATACGGAGAAGGTGAACGGTTTGAGCGACAATTTCACCCGCGAATTTCCAGCCTATTCCATCTCGGTTCTGAAATTCAAAACGACTTGACGCCCTCTACGGTGTAATCGTGTCTTCCTCCGAGTGCTCATAGTATGCCGAAAATGACCGTCCGAAAATCCGAGCGAGCAGACCCGGCCGTCCCGCTTTACAGGAAGCCTGGGCTTCCTGTTGTCCGCCGCGTCAAAGACCTGCTGGCGCGTATGACGCTCGAGGAAAAGGCCGCCCAAATGATGTGCGTGTGGCAACAAAAGGCACAAAAGCTGGTGGACGCCGAAGGCAACTTCGATCCAGCCAAGGCCAAGGCCGCTTTCAAGAAAGGGCTCGGCCTCGGCCAGGTGGGCCGCCCCAGCGATGCCGGGGCCCCGCCCGGTGAACCGTGGAAGGGTCAGACTGCCCGCGGCACGGCCGAACTGACTAACGCGATTCAGCAGTTCTTCCTCGAAAACTCGCGTCTGGGCATCCCGGTTGTCTTCCACGAGGAATGCCTGCATGGCCAGGCGGCTCGGGATGCCACGAGTTTTCCCCAGCCCATTGCGCTGGGCGCCACGTTCAATCCGGAGCTGGTCGAGCAGCTTTTCACTATGACCGCGTACGAGGCACGCGTGCGCGGCACCCATCAGGCGCTTACGCCGGTGGTGGACGTTGCACGTGACCCGCGCTGGGGCCGCGTCGAGGAGACCTATGGCGAGGATCCCTACCTGAATACCCGGTTGGGAATCGCAGCCGTGCTTGGATTCCAGGGCGACACCACCTTCAAGGACAAGAAACGCGTCATGGCGACGCTGAAGCACTTCGCCGCGCATGGACAGCCGGAGTCGGGCCAGAACTGTGCGCCGGCCAACATTTCAGAACGCGTGCTGCGGGAGACATTCCTGCACCCATTCCGCAACGTGCTCCGCGAAGCCGGAGCCATCAGCGTCATGGCCTCCTACAACGAGATTGACGGCGTGCCGTCTCACGCCAATACGTGGCTCTTACGCGAGGTATTGCGGAAAGAATGGGGCTTCAGTGGATTTGTGGTTTCGGATTACTATGCCATCTGGGAATTGGGGTATCGTCCCGACACACACGGGCATTTCGTGGCCAAGGATAAAAAGGAGGCGTGCCGGCTGGCGGTTGAGGCGGGGGTGAACATTGAGCTGCCGGAGCCGGATTGCTATCAGCACCTGGCCGAACTCGTTCGCAAGGGCATGCTCAAGGAAAAGCAGCTCGACGATCTGGTCGCCCCGATGCTGTATTGGAAGTTCCAGATGGGGCTGTTTGACGATCCTTACGTGGATCCGGACGAGGCAGCCCGGATAGTCGGCTGCGAAGCACACCGCGAGTTGGCGCTCCAGGCCGCTCGTGAAGCCATCACGCTGCTCAAGAATGAGAACAACCTCGCCCCCCTCGATGCGGCAAAGCTAAAATCAATCGCCGTGATTGGCCCGAACGCCCACCGCATGTTATTGGGAGGTTACAGCGGATTGCCCAAGCACAATGTCACTGTGCTCGAAGGCATCAAAGCCCGCGTTGGCGATCAGATCAAGGTGCTTTACGCGGAGGGTTGCAAAATCACCGAGGCAGGCTCCTGGCAGCAGGATGAGGTAATTCCCAGCGACCCGGCCGAGGACCGCAGGCGCATCGCCGAAGCCTCAGAGGTGGCGAAACAGGCGGATGTGGTCGTGCTGGCGATCGGAGGCAACGAGCAGACTTCGCGCGAAGCGTGGGGACTCAAGCACATGGGCGATCGCACGAGCCTGGACCTGGTCGGCCGTCAGGACGAACTCGTGGAGGCGATGCTGGCCACCGGCAGGCCGGTGATTGTGTTTCTGTTCAACGGCCGTCCTCTGTCGATTAATAAGGTGGCGAAGCACGTGCCGGTTATTTTCGAATGCTGGTATCTCGGCCAGGAATGCGGACGGGCCGTGGCGGATGTGTTGTTTGGCGACGTGAATCCGGGCGGCAAGCTCCCCATCTCCATACCGCGTTCGGTCGGACATTTGCCGGTTTTCTATAACCATAAACCGTCGGCGCGACGCGGTTACCTCTGGGACGATGTTTCGCCGCTGTTCTCGTTCGGTTTCGGGCTCGGTTACACCGCGTTCCAGCTGAAAAATGTTCGGCTGGCAAAGAAGAAGATCGCTCGTGACGGTTCGACGCGCCTCCTGGTGGACGTGACCAATACCGGGAAACGCGCCGGCTCGGAAGTCGTGCAAATGTACGTCCGCGACTGCGTCAGCGCGGTCACCCGACCCATAAAGGAGTTGAAGGGTTTTAAAAAAGTCTGGCTCCAGCCCGGTGAAACAAAGACCGTGGCGCTGGATATTACCGCGGAATCCTTGGCGTTCTACGACCTGAACATGAAATATGGAGTTGAACCAGGCGATTTCGAAATCATGGTCGGGAATTCCTCTCGCGACGCTGACTTGCAGAAGGTGGTTCTGACGGTGACCAAACAATATTAAATCTTCCATGAGCGATAACGATCAGAAGCTCTCATTCTTAGAGAAGGCCGGATACAGCAGCGCGGACGCCGCGGCGAACTTCGTGTTCATGACGATGGTGCTGTTCCAGCTCAATTTTTACACCGATACCTTTGGGCTCACCGCCAGCGCGGCAGCGGCCATTCTGTTATGGCCACGATTATGGGATGCCGTCGCCGATCCAATCGTCGGCATTCTCGCCGATCGCACCAACACGCGTTGGGGAAAATTCCGACCCTGGATTCTGTTCACGGCCGTGCCTTGGGCCATCATCATGGTCCTGGCCTACACAACGCCCAAGGGCTGGAGCATGGCCGCAATGGTCACCTATGCCGTGATCACGAATACGTTGCTCATGTCGATCTACTCCATGAACAACATGCCCTACGCGGCGCTGGGCGGCGTCATGACGGGTGACATCAACGAACGCGCGAAACTCAATTCCTTTCGTTTCATCGCCGTCAATGCGGCGCAGTTCATCGTCGGCGGATTCACCCTGCCGCTGGTGGCCAAATTCGCCGTCGGTCATGACCGGCAGTACGGCTGGCGGATGACGATGACCATCTGGGCCGTTCTTTGTCTCGTGTTATTCCTGATTACGTTCGCCACGACTCGCGAACGCGTGCAGCCGGCCAGGACCGAGAAGTCATCGCCAAAACAGGATTTCCTCGACCTCCTCAAAAACGTCCCGTGGCGGATCATGTTTTTCTGGACGCTGGTGCATTTCGCCATTCTCTCATTTCGCGGAGGCGCGCTCTACAATTACTACCACCATTATGCGGACAAGACCGCAATGTTTGATTTTGTGCAACGCTTCGGCCTGGTGGCGCCCGCCGGCGCCCAGCCCCACGGCGGAATTCTTGAAACTCTCGGCTACGTTGTCCATGGCGACCGCGCCAATCCTTCAAACTCCAATGTGGCGGACGTGTTCAACAGCATTATCAACATGCTCGGCACGGGCTTGATCATGATCGTCATTTTGTTGTCACCGCCACTCGCGCGAAGGTTCGGGAAAAAGGCGGTATCGGCCGGCGGCTTTGGCTTGGCGGCGATTGGCACTTTGGCGTTCTATCTTTTGTCGCCGACGAACGTGTGGGGCATGGTGTGGCTAACCGCCTTCATCTCGGTGGTGTATGCTCCGACGATACCGCTGACCTGGGCAATTTTTGCGGACGTGGCGGATTATTCTGAATGGAAGCTCGGCCGTCGCTTTACCGGGATGGTGTTCGCTACGATCGGATTCGCGCTGAAGTCCGGCCTGGCGCTTGGTTCCGCATCGTTCCTTTGGATCATGCAAGGCTTCTTTGCATATGAAACCGCACTCCCTTCGGCGCCTAAGGCTGTCGCTGGGTATCGCTTCAACAGCGGCGTCGCCGTGAGCATCCTCTTCGCCATTTGTACCGTTTTGCTGTTCACTTACCCATTGAACAAACGAGCGACTATCCAGATGGCTGACGAACTTGCCGAGCGCCGACGGAAACTCACACCCGAACCCGCCATGGTCTGAACTTCAGAGGATTACTGCAAAGGTTCTCCTGACGGCAAGACGCCAAATTTCGCACAGTCAGAAGGAATAGTAATCAGTTTATGATTGCGAAGTGTCCGTAACTTATTGTAGGTTGCGCGACAGGATGAACCACCAACTCTTGGGGGCGCTGGCCACGGCGTGGGTCTGCGCAACAGCGCAAGGCCAGAACTTCACACAGCTCAAAAGCTTTACCTTGGCAGACGGGGACAGCCCATATGGTCAACCGGTCTTGGCGGCCGGGGCCCTCTACGGTACCACCTGCTTTGGTGGGAGCAATAACCTGGGGACCATCTTTAAAGTCGAAACAAACGGCGCGAACTTCGCGGTGCTCAAACACCTGGGCCCGCCGGGGGCGGCTGCACCGATGGCCCGGCTGACTCTCGTGGGCACCACGTTGTACGGCACGAGTCGAACCGGGGGCAGCGCCGGCAAAGGAACCGTGTTCAAAATCAACCTGGACGGGACCGGCTATGCGGTGCTCAAGAGCTTCAACGGGACAGACGGGATGGGGCCCGAAGCGGGACTGACGCCCTCCGGCACCACCCTCTACGGGACGACCTACAACGGTGGAACCTGGGATAACGGGACGGTCTTCAAAATCAACCTGGACGGGACCGGCTACAGCGTGCTCCATCACTTTAACCTGGACGGGGTCAACCCTGCTGGGGAAATGGCGCTGGCGAATGGGGTTCTATATGGCACCACCTACAACGGCAGCCTAAATGGCAGCATTTTCAAAGTCAAAACTGACGGCACCGGCTACACTGTGCTAAAAACCCTCAGCTACGCTGGTGGGAACCACCCTTACGCCGGGTTGGTGTTGGGGAGTAACACGCTGTACGGCGCCAACAGTGATGGAGGCCTGGGCGTGGGTACATTGTTCAAAATCGGGCTGGACGGCAGTGCATACACGGTCCTGCGCGTCTTCGATTACACCAACGGCGCAAACCCTTACAGCACGTTAAATCTCGTTGGTGGAACCCTGTACGGAACAACCCTGGTTGGGGGCGGCGGCTTCTTGGGAGTAGGGGCCGTATTTAAAATGAACACCGACGGGAGCGGGTACACGTTGCTCAAAGCATTTAGCGGCTCCGAAGGCTCCAGGCTGTACGCAGGGGTTACGGTCTCCGGAAACCTCCTTTACGGCACGTGCTCCGGGGGAGGCTCTAAGTACAGCGGCGTCGTGTACAGCCTGGGTACCACCGTGCTCCCGCCCACGGCACCGATCATCACTAGCCAGCCACAAAGCCAAACCAACGAAGTGGGAGCAGTCGTCGCATTCCAAGTGGGCGCGACCGGTACAGCGCCGCTCTCCTACCAATGGCTCAAAGACGCGAGTAACCTGAGCAACGGAGCCAAAATCTCGGGGGCCAACTCAAACGTCCTCACTTTGACAAACTTGCAAACCAGCGATACGGGAAATTACAGTGTGATCGTCAGTAATAGCAGCGGTGCCATCACCAGCAGCCTCGCACGGTTGACCGTAATCACCAAACCACCACCGGTCGCCGGGCCCGATACGATTGAAGTGCCTCTCGGCCTGGCGCTCACGATCTCCACCGCGACGCTCCTGGCCAACGACAGCGATCCCCAAGGGGCGGCGCTGGGCATCAAAGCGGTTCAGTCACCCAGCAGCCTGGGAACAATCGTGCAACTGGCCAACCAAACGGTTACTTATTGGGGCGGCTACCAGCCGCCGGGCGACCAGTTCACTTACATCCTCACCAACGCAAACGGGGGCACCGCAACCGGAACGGTCAATGTCAGTCTGACCGGGTGTCTTCCCGCCACCAACCAGATGATAGCGCAGCCTCTGACCGGAGGAAGCCTGCGGCTCATTGTCGGCGGCCACTTGACCTCGCCCTATGCGCTTGAGCGCGCCACTTCGCTCACCCCACCCATCCATTGGCAAGCCCTGGAAACCAACTTTGCGGGAGCACGAGGCTATACCTTCTTCACCAACACCCCACCGCCTGGAGCGCCGACCTTCTACCGAACTCGACGCCTATGGTAGCAGTCCGCAATGGCGAGGTTTGTAAGCGGACGCAGAATCGGATCGGGCACCGCACCTGATTTTCAAACCCTTTAAATTCCGTGCGATAAACCAAGGCTTGCCCCAAAGGATCGTTGTTGATTGCTGTTCTTATTGAGTTCCCATGCTTTCTTCTGCGGTTTAGCGCCTAAATTCGTAAGATCCCGTCGGCTCAAAACACGCCACCGCGCCGCCGGCTCGCGCGAGGTGCAGATTCAGCGTGTCGGCGGGGGTCACCACGCGTTCTTCTGTCACCAGGTGCTCGCCTTCCGTATCGCTGTCCGGTGCGTCTTTCCAGAGCTGGAGTTTCCATGAGCCCTTTTGCAGGAAATCGAGTCTCACCGGGATATCGCGACGATTGCGATCGGTCAGCGCGCCCAGGAACCAGCGGTTGCCATGGCGCCGCGCGATAACCACATGTTCGCCCACGGCACCATCGAGCGCGCGGGTGTCATCCCACACGGTGGGGAGGATTTTTAGAAACTCAATTCCTGGCTGGCCGCGATAATGGCTCGGATTATCGGCCGCGTGAATTATCGGGCTTTCAAGGCACACGAACAACGCCAATTCGGCGCACCGCGTACCTTGCACTTCCGTCGGACGCACATTGAACTTGAACTGATCAAGCTGTTTATTGATGAAACCGCCGGGGGTAAAATCGGCCGGGCCGACCGCCAGCCGGGTGAAGGGCAGGGTGGTTTTGTGCTCGGGCGTCACCCGAGCGCTCCAGCGATTGTATTCGTTGCCGAGAACTCCTTCACGGGTGATCTGGTTGGGGTAAGTGCGATTCATGCCGGTGGGTTTAAACGCGCCGTGATAGTTGACCATTAGATGATGCCGAGCGGCGGCTTTGACGATTTTTTCATACCAATTGACCATCTCTTGATCGTCGCGATTCATGAAATCGATTTTTACACCGGCAACGCCCCACTGCTCGTATAGCGGGAATGCCTTGAGATAAGTGTCCTCGCGGTCCATCGACGTCCAATGCGCCCACAACCACAGTCGCACATTCTTTTCTCTCCCAACCCTGAGCAACTCCGGCATATCGACGGCGCTGCTGGTGTGAAGAATATCGTCTCCCTTGGCCCAGCCGGCATCCAGCAGAGTGTAGGCCCAGCCCATCTCACTGGAAAATTCGATGTTTTCTTTGAAGGTCGCGGTGCTGGGCCGCGTCATCTGCGACCACCAATCCCAGGAGGCGATTCCTGGTTTTATCCACGAGGTTTCGTGCAGCACACATGGCCTGGCCAGGTTCAGCACCAGGTCGCTTTCGATCAGTTTAGCCGGCTGGCGCGCGATCAGGAACGTGCGCCAGGGACTCTGGCGCGGAAAGGCCGATTTGACCAGCCCCTGTCCGTCCGGGCGTGGGGCCAGCCGAGCAGCCAGGGTAACGGGATCGGCGTTTCCGGAGCCGGCAGCGCGGTTCACCCACATGCCGGCCCAGTCATTGAGATCGCTCTCGGTAATGGCCACCCATGCCGCGGGCGCTTTCACCAGCAAGGGCACCATCCGCACCTGGTCGGTCGGCAAATCCGATAGGCTCGTCGGCTTGTATTCGGATTCCTGCGACCCAATGTACCCAATGGGGTTGTTGGTGGTGCCGGTATTCTCGTTGATGCCGGCGTAACACGTGTAATTTCCGGGAAACGCGAATTGGGTTTGGTCCGCTTCGAGGACAAAATCCTGACTCTGCGCGGAGCTCAGTTTGGGCAGGACGTAACGGAAACCTACACCGTCGTCGAAGGCTCGCACCGCAATTTGAAATGGCCGGCCGGATGATTCCACAAACGAAGCCCGCAGCTCGTTGTGCCGATCGCTCACGACCCGGCGTTTGCCGAATGGGTTTTCCCACGTCGAATCGGAACTATTCCGCTCGACTTTCACGAGCCGCGAATTGGCCCCTATTTCAGAGCCATCGCGAAATCTCAGGCCCAACCGCGAATCTGTAAGCAGCGGTTTCCCGTCTACAGAAATCGAATAGTTGAGCGGACCGTTCCCATGCAACACCATCTGGATCGTTCCGTCCGGGGACTTCACCGAAGCTTGGCCTGCCTCGCGATCTAGCTGTCCGGCGTAGCGGGAGGTGCAGCTCGGCATCAGTGCGGACACGGTGCAGAGCAGGATTGCACAAGCAAACGCGCGGGGCCGGCGGGGTGTTTTGGTTGGGGCATTTTCCATTGTCATAATCAACAGACGCTTGCGAAGGGTCCAATATTTAGGAAAAATGATGCTAACCCCTGATCAACCGGGAATCCCAAAAAAATCAACCGCGAATGGACGCGAGGTAACGCGAATTCAAAGCGATTCGGCCATCATTTCTCGGGCGCTTGTCCGAGCGTGGCTAAAGCGCTTATAAGCCTTGTTTGCAACTCGGCCAGATCGTCGTAATAGGGACCTCGGTGGGCATCGAGTTCTCTGAGCTTCGAGGCAACTTTATCCGAGAGGTTGAAGAGATTGAGACGGAGTCCTGACGCGCGCGCGGCAACAATTCCGTCGACGACCGCTTGGAACCGGCCGGGATCTTTGAACACGTCGGTCGACTTCAAATGCTGCGCGACCCTGGCGATTCCGTCAGGCGACTGGGCAAGAACCCGAGTGGTCTCAGTGGTACAATTTGGGTAGGAGCCGCCATTGGTGGCAGTCAACGTAAAGGCTGCGGCGGCCAGGGCGGCGTTCAGATCGGTGTCGGAAATTCCCGAAGCGCCAATCACGCCGGCCAATAACTCCAGAGTCACAGGGTCGGTCCGGTAATGCTCCTCGCTGAATGCGTCGGCCAGGGCTTTCCTGCCTTTAGCTCCCAGCTCGACCATGGCTCTGGCGGCCGCGCGCAGAATTTCAGGTCGATATGCGTTGGTGTTGGCATAGAAGACCGGAGAGCAAATAATCGCGGCCAGATTGGTAATCGCGATGGGATCATCGGTTCCGGCAGTTACCGCCGCTAACTCCTCAACGAAGCGCAGCAGCTTATCGGGAGCTGCTTCGTAATCCGCGGCGGAAATGTTGGCCGTGAGCAAAGCCGGCCAGTGCTGGGCATATTTTTGCCGAATCTGCTGGAGAAAAAAAATCTCGCGCTCTCTTGGGTTTTGAAACGCTCGGCCGTCGAGCACCTCCTGGGCCGAAGGAAACTGGTCGGTGCTGGCCTGAAGTGCCGCTTGGGTTAGGCACAGGGCGGCGGTGACGAGCAAGAACAGGCGCCGGGTACCGTCAGGCCAGTCGCGCACGAACTCGCGCCCCAGCGTCATGGAGTGCGGCGCTGCGCGCCGCTTTGATCGCCGTAGAAGCCCCCAAAAGTGCCTGCGGCGCACTCTCAAAACTTCGTTTGCTTTGGCACATGCCTCGAGATCGTGAACCGGGCGGGGACGTCTCGTCCCCGCGCCTTCTAAACTCAGCCCGGCCTGCTCCAGTGACGAGCTGTCCCCATCCCGGTCCGTCGAGAGCCTCATGCTTTGAGCAAGGTGAGCGGGTGCTGCGTTCTGGCTCTGCGGCTGTAATCCCGCCATTTTGCCGGAGTCATTCCGAAGCGCTTTTTAAACATCAAATTGAACAAACAGGCCGAGGGATAACCGCTTTCCAAGGCCACCTCGACAATTTTCGTCTCAGTCGTGGCCAGCAATTCCTGGGCGCGAGCCAGGCGCACCTGGGCTTGCTTTTCGCGGAACGACATCCCGACGACTTCGTGAAAGAGGCGGCTGAGGTGCCGGGGAGTGCAACGCATTTCGCGCACCAGGTCGGCAAAGCTTAGATTCAGCAGTTCGGCCGGGCGGGTCACACTCAAAAGCTTGACCAGGCGGCTTTTCGCGTCGAGCACCGCCGGTTGGACGCTGCCCTGCGTCCGCCATTCGTCGGTGAACAGTTCGACGAACAACTGCAGCATGGCAATGCGCGCGGGCAGGGCCTGGGCCTGATCCTTCTCGCACAGGGCTCGAAACTTCAGCGCGGGGGGACTCACTTCGGAAAACAGGCGTGTGACGAAACGTTCCTGTGCCGCCAGACGTTCGAAGAATTGCTGCTCGCCCCAAGTCACCAGGCCCGCCAGCCGTTCGGGTTCGATCCGGAAAAACATGAGGCTGAGTGTGGTGAGTTGGCTGGCCCGGAGTTGGCCCCGTGCCCGCTCCGCAGATACAAGCACCGAGCCGGGCAATAACTCGTAGGTGCTGCGCGGGTGCAGCCAGTAACCCACGCCGCTCTTGACATACAAAACGCACCAGCCCTGGGCTTGCAATGTCAGCTCGCTCCCGGGCAGCAGGCTGATTTCGTTGAGCACTAAATGCGGCTCGAATAATTGCTTCGGTTTCACGCGCGTAAGTCTTCGCGTTCAACACCACAGCATGCGGACACAAATCCTCAGATCTGCACAGGGCCAATGCGCGGCACAGTTTGAACCCGCTCAACCTAGGAATCGAATGTGACAATTCAAAGGCGGTTGGGAAACGAATCTGAAACCGCCGCTAATGGAAAAGCGGAAAGGGAGAAAGCGAGAAAGCGAGAAAGCGGAAATCGGAAAAGCGAAAACCGGGAACACCCGCCTTAGCGCTTTCCCTCACGCCCGAACTCTTAGCCGCTCGTAAGCTCAAGGATGAGCCCACCACGGCCGAGCGTAAGCACGTCGCCTTGTTAACGCTTAAAGATTATAGGTTCAAAGGGTCTTTGGTGCCGCATAAGGATTTTGCCGGTGGTCCAGCGAGGCTCGGATTCGGGTCCCTATTTAACAGAGTTTGCGTTCTGCTTGTAGTTCAAATTCGCCTCTGTAAATTCAGTCCTAGTGGATGATGGCTTCCAGTTGCTTGACCCAGCGGCCGCCCAGGAGTTTCTGCGCCGTTTCCCGCCGGAGATCCGCCAACGCGGGCACAACCGCTTTCACGAGGGCTCCGTCGAGGACCTCACGGTCATCACGCCGGGCAGCGCCTATGCCGCGGTCGTGCGGGACGCCGCCTGGAAAAACGAAGTCGCGCTTACACAGGCGCCGGATGAAGCCTGGTCAGGCAGGTGCTCCTGTCCGGCAGGATCCGGTTGTGTGCACGTTTTTGCCGCAATGACGGCGCTGCTGGCGGAGCATCGGACCGCCGCCGTGCGACAGCTCAGCACCGGACAAGCCGCTTCACCCGTGGCGCTGGCCAATTTGCGAGCCAAGGCGGAACCGTTGCCAGTTCAAGATTTCCGCGACCACGTCAGGGCGTCGGCCGGACGCGTCCTGACGAAACCGGAACTGCGTTTTCTGAATCAGTTGCATGAAGTGTATCTCCGTGCGGGCCAGACCCACCAGATTTCGTTTTGGGATCTCCAAAGGCTTGGGTTTTCCATTGGAAGTTATGCCTGGACCATCCCCAAGCTGTGGCCGGCCTTCCCTAAAAGCGAGCACGAGTTCTGGCTGTACCTGGCCAACTTCCTGCGCGAGAATAAAGTCGAGGTCCCCGAGTTCATGCAACCAGTAACCGACCTGAGCCTGATTACCGAGCGCCTCGAGCGGTGGCGCCGGGCCGATGAGGTCGAAAAGTGGAAGAGAACCTTCGGAACGCTCAGCTTGAGTAACCCGGCAGCGATCGCCCCCGGCGAAATCGATTTGCGTTTGGCGATTGAAGACGGTGTGGCGCGGCTACAGTGGCGGCGCCCGGGCCAAACCGACTTTGAGCCACTGAAACAACAACAATTCCGCCAACTTGAAAATGAGGACGACCAGGGCATGCTCAATCTCACCACCGAGGCGGGGCTGCTTTGGCAATTGCTCGAGCCGCACATGGCGTACGGCAGAAGGATCGACTTGGAGGCGCTGGACGAGGAGATGATCTCGGTTCTCAGCAAGATCTTGCGAACTCGCGTCCTGGAGAGCCGGATTGTGGATGGCACGGGGAATCCGCTGCGAAGATTCGCCGAACCGTTGCGCTGGGAGGTCTCCCCCGCCGAAGGCCAGTCTGATGATTATCGGTTTCGGCTGGTTCAAAACGATGGAAGTTCGCCGCCCGAGGTCTTTTGCGTCCTGCCGGGCCGACCGGCGCTATATTTGACGAGAACCGGCATTTTCACTGGCCCGACGCATATTGAGGAAGTGTTGGATCCGGCAGCTGAGAACCGCATTCCAGCGCCTGCCGTTGAATCGCCCGACGGCGTCGGCTTCCTGGAATCGCTCGGGGTCGAACTTCCCGCGACGTTGCGCGAACGGGTTCGCAAAATCCCCTGGCAAATCACCATCAACTGCGCGTTGCGTCCCACCCATCCCGGCAGCGAAGTCGAGGAGTGTGTCATCCAGGTTCTGGCCGAAGCCCAGGACGGACGACAGCAGACCTGGACGGGTTTCTCGTGGGCCGAAAAAAGAGGCAAAGCCGGGAGCAAAGGCAAGAACGCCGGCACGATCACGGTCTATGACCCGGTGGCATTGGCGCAAGTGCCTTCGATCCTGGAGCCATTAAATCTAAAACCGGCGCAGTATGGCCCGGACCTGGCCATGCGCTTGAGCAAACGCTTTGCCGACACCTTTGTCGCCTGGGTTAAAAGTGTGCCGCCGCACATCACGGTTAATTTGCAGGGCGAATTGGCCTCATTGATGTCGGGAGACATCGCCGGGCGCGTGAAGCTTGAAGTCACCGAAACCGAAATTGACTGGTTTGACTTGCAGGTGGTGCTGGATGTGGACGATACCACGCTGACGGCGGAAGAAATAAAGTTGCTGCTGAACGCCAAAGGCGGCTTCGTACGGCTGCGTGGGAAAGGCTGGCGGCGGCTCCAGTACGACCTCGGCGATGAGGAAAATGAACGCCTGGCCCGGCTCGGGTTGAGCCCGCGCGAGCTTTCGGCTGAGCCGCAGAGGCTGCATGCCCTGCAGTTGGCGGACGAGGCGGCCAGGAAATTTCTTCCCGCTGAGCAAGTGGAACAAATCCAGCGGCGCGCGGGCGAGATCAAGGCGCGCGTCGCACCCCCGCTTCCTGCCGGAGTCACGGCCCAATTACGACCGTACCAGCTCGAAGGGTTCCACTTCCTGGCTTACCTCGCCGCCAACCGCTTCGGCGGGATCCTGGCCGACGATATGGGTTTGGGGAAAACGTTGCAGGCATTGGCCTGGCTGAGTTGGCTGCGCCAAAACCCGCCGGAGACGGCTGGAATTACATCCTCGGGTAGCCAACTGACGCCCTCGCTGGTGGTTTGCCCGAAAAGTGTGATGGATAACTGGAAGGCAGAAGCTGCCCGGTTCGCTGCCGGCGTGCGGGTCAAAGTTTGGGCCGCGGGCGAACTGGCGGAGCTGCCGCAGAAGCTGGACGCGGCTGATTTACACGTCTTGAACTACAGCCAACTGCGCTCGCTGGGTGAAAGCTTGATCTCGGTGAAATGGCTGGCCGTCATCCTTGATGAAGGACAGTATATCAAGAATCCCAATTCCCAGACCGCCCAGGTTGCCCGCGCCCTGCGGGCCGGCTTTCGTCTGGTTCTTTCCGGCACCCCCATTGAGAATCGCCTGCTCGACTTATGGAGCCTCATGTCTTTCGCCATGCCAGGGGTGCTGGGCAGCCGCACCCAGTTCGCCCGGCTTTACGATGCCAAAGGCGACCCGCTCGCTCGGCGCCGGCTCTCTGCGCGCGTCCGCCCGTTCCTGTTACGGCGCACCAAATCCCAGGTCGCCCAGGATCTCCCCGACCGGATCGAGGAAGATTTGTTTTGCGAGATCGAGGGCGAGCAAAAGACCCTTTATCATGCCGAACTCAAGGCGGCGCAGCAGTTGCTCCTCCGGATCAAAACCCAAAAGGAACTCGCGCAGCAGCAATTTCATTTTCTCACCTCGCTCTTGCGCTTGCGCCAGATTTGCTGCCATCCGCGCCTGCTCCAACCCGACTCTGCCGCCGCCAGCGCCAAGACTGAGTCGCTGCTCGAACAACTCGAGCCGTTGATGGAAGAGGGCCAAAAGGTGCTGGTCTTTTCGCAGTTCGTGCAAATGCTCGACCTGCTCCGACCGGAGCTCGAGCGGCGCGAATGGCCGGTGTTTTATCTCGCCGGCCACACCGAAAATCGCGGAGAACTGGTGCGCCAATTTCAAGAGTCCCCCGGCCCGGCCATCTTTTTGATTTCCCTTAAGGCCGGCGGCTTCGGGCTCAACCTGACGGCGGCCAGCTATGTCATTCTGTTCGATCCTTGGTGGAATCCGGCGGTGGAAAATCAGGCGATTGATCGCACTCACCGGATTGGTCAGACCCGCAAAGTCATCGCCTACCGTTTGCTGATCAAAAACAGCATCGAAGAAAAAATCCGCGAACTCCAGAAACATAAAAGCGCGCTGGCCGAAGACGTGTTTGGCGAAGAGAAATTCGCGCAGAGCCTGACGCTGGAGGATCTGCAATTTCTGCTCGCCGACTAGGAGCGCGTTCGGAGGGCTTATCCTAACAACATAGTTTCCCAGGTGTTGCGGTTGAAATCCGAAGGCCGAAATCCGAAACCCGAGAGAAGGCCGAAATCCGAACATCGAAAAAAGACCGGATGCAACGGCAACCTTTAGATTCGGGCTTCGGCCTTCGGATTTCTTTCGGCCTCTCGGCGCGCTGTTGCGCCGCCGCAGCAGGTCGGCTTTCGAGTTTCGGATGGAGAGAGGGCTGCTGTCCGTAAAAATTCTCAACTTGAGAGCTTGAGTTCCGCGCGGCTGCTACCTAGATTACGCGCCGTTTTGTTATGATCGACCGCATTGGAAGTTTTTTTGGACGAAGACCTGCTACCAAAGGGTCTCCGCTCGTGCCTGAACCGCGCCCCAATCCAGCTCCTCAGGGCGAGACGTCTGAGCGCCGGCAGACCTTTTCAAAGGTCTTCCGTTGGCGCTTGCCGGACGGACAAACCCATGATCCGCAGACGGTCGAGGTGGTCGGTTCCTTCACGCACTGGCAGAAAGTGCCGTTGATCCGGGACGGGGTTCTCGACGCCTGGCACGTGACCCTTCACCATCTTCAGGGCAATCGTACTCACCATTACATGCTCCTGGTGGATGGCAAACCCGCCTATGACAAGACCTGTGACGGCCTGGCCGTCCCTCGCGGCGCGGAGGAAGAGCGCTTTCAGTTCATGACCGACCGCGGGCCGCGAGTGATGATGCTATTCGCTCAGACCAAGTAATCCGGAGCGCGACCACCGCCGGATCGCGTCGCCGGAGTGGGCCGAGCGCCCGTCTCAAGCAGCGAAGATGCCGCGCAGGAACCGGCAATTGGCCTGATAGCTTTCGAGAATGGGTTTGCCAGGCGGAACTGCACCTTCTATTTGGATCCACCCGGAGTAATCGATGTCATCCATTGCCGCGCGGACGCGTTTGAAATCAATCTTGCCCTGACCCAACAACGCCCCGTTCTCTTTGGCATGGAATTCACAAATGCGTTTTCCCAACTGGCGAATTTCTTTGTCAATGTCGTAGCCGCGATCAGTGGAGTTGCACAAGTCATAATAGACCCTCACGGCGTTCGACCCCACCCGATCCAGAATCTGCAGGTGTTGCTCCGCGCTGAGCCAGCTTTCGATGCCCAGCGACACGCCGGCTTTCTCCGCCTTGGGCGCCACCAGCTTCAGCCGGCGCACAACCTCGTCCACCCCGGTCTGGTCTTCCCGCAAGTCGTCATTTCCGAAAAAGGCCAGCAGCACGACTCGAACGCCGAGCGCCTGGCAAACCTCGACGCAATCTTCGACCCACGGGATCGTGCGCGGATCCTTTTTGTAAGGGATGTTGTTCAGCTCACCGATGGCCAGCGAAGCAATCGCCACTCCCGCTCCTTTGGCGGCAGTCTTGAATTCTTCCTGCACCTCGGGCCGGCGCAGATGCATGTTGTTCGCCGCAGTTCCCAGGCTGACCTGCACGCCATCCAGTCCAATCTCCCTGGCTAATTTAAACGCCGTCGGATCGTCCATTTTGCCAATCGACCAGTCACACGCGCCGATCTTGAACCGACCGGCTCCGGATCCGGTTAGCGCCCCCAAACTGCCGGCCACGCTTATTCCAGCCGCGGCCCCAATAGTTCTGCGCAGCAGTTCACGACGCGAAATGCCTGGGGAAAGGGCGGATGAGTGCGTACTCATGATGAATTCGTGGTCCACACGCTATCCAGCTCCGCACGCGCCGGCAAGCTTGCTGGAGGGAGGCGGAGGACGTGAGGAAGGGGGCGCCGCTGAGCAACGCCTATTGTTTTATCCCTTTCCGTTCCAGGCTGCGAACCTCGCCCTTAATCAGGCGCGCCACCCGGTGCCGGACGACGTACACCTTCGGCACACTGGCCCCGAGCAGTTTCCCCACATCGCGAGCCGGCATTCCTTTGACGCTATGGAGATAAAAAATCTGATAATGTTCCGGCGCTATCTTGCGCTTGACCCGTTCCATGGCGGCCTCGAGCAGATTGCTCTTCCACTCCTGGTCCCAAAGATCCTCGAAAGCTTTTTCGGCAGCCGGGTCCATGGCCGGCGGGTTGTCTTCGGCGGCCACCTCGGTATCGCTTGAAAACGGCACAAAAGCATATTTCTTCGGATGTCCTTTGCGCAGATGATCGATGATCCGCCGGCGGGTGACATGCATCAGCCAACCTTTGAAAGAGCAGACCTCGGGCTGATAAACAAAATCTTCCATCTTTCGCGCAATGCCAATGATGGTCTCCTGGACCACGTCTTCAGCGTCCGCGTTGGACAAGCCATTCTTGACGGCGGCCAGATAAATGAGTTTCCAATAAGTGTCGAAGAACTCCTGCCACGAGCGGTGATCATCGAGATCGCGCAAGCGCTCGAGCAAACTGAGCCGGGTGGGCGCCAGTTCTTCCAACTCTGGGGCAGCAGTTACTTTGGCCATTCCAATAATAGCTATCGTGGAAATCAATCAATCCTTACAGGAAAGTTGAGTCTCGAAAAGTGAATTGCCGTTTAAACCCGATATTTTCTTTTTCCGAAACATCCTTAGTATGCCCGGGTGAAGTTGATCCGCAGGTTTCGCCCGGCGCCGTCCAAGTTTCGAAATCAATGGCGTCTTAAGCCTGGTTCAGTGTTCTTGAATCACGGCTCCTTCGGCGCCTGTCCGAGTGCCATCCTGGCGCTCCAGGCGAACCTTCGCCGGCAAATGGAGGCCGAGCCGGTGCAATTCCTATGGCGCCGGTACGATGAACGGCTCGAGGCCGCGCGCGCTGTAGTCGCCCGTTTTGTTCAGGCCGAGCCGCGGGACCTGGTGTTCGTCACCAACGCCACCAGTGGCGTGAATGCCGTGTTGCGCTCGATCCAATTTGAGGCTCAGGACGAAATCCTCACCACCGATCACGACTATAATGCGTGCCGCAATGTGTTGGAGGAAACCGCTCGGAGGACCGGGGCCCGGCTGGTGACGGCCCACGTTCCGTTTCCGTTTCGGGAGTCCGGTCAGATCGTCGAAGCCATTCTGGCCGCGGTTACCAAGCGAACTCGCCTCGCCTTTATTGACCACGTCACCAGCACCACTGGCATTGTTTTTCCAGTCGCCCATATCGTTCGGGAACTGGAACAGCGCGGCATTGATACCCTCGTGGATGGCGCGCACGCGGCCGGGATGTTGGACCTGAACCTCGCTCAGCTCGCCCCGGCGTACTATGTGGCGAACTTGCACAAATGGGTGTGCACGCCCAAAGGTTGCGCTTTCCTATGGGCGCGCCAGGACAAACAACTCCAGTTGCAGCCGGCCGTTATCAGCCACGGGAACAATACGCCGCGTCCCGGATTTACGCCGTATCAGGATCGGTTCGACTGGGCCGGAACATTCGACCCGACAGCCTGGTTCTGCGCCGGCCTCACCATTGAGTGGATGGAACGCTTGTTACCGGGCGGCTGGTCCGCGATCCGGAATGCCAACCACCTGCTCGCGCTACGCGCCCGAACCCTGCTCTGTCAAAAGCTGAAAATCGACCCGCCCTGTCCTGCCAATTGCATCGGGTCCATGGCCACTCTGCCTTTGCCAAAAACGTTTCAAGGCCGGGCTAAAACGGACAAAATCGATCCTGACCAGGCCTGGTTATACGATAAACTTGGAATCGAGGTGCCCTTCTTCCGCTGGGGCGAGCCGGAAATCCGTTACTTCAGGATTTCCGCCCACCTGTATAATTCCTTTGCCGAATACGAGTATTTGGCGGACGTACTGGCGTCGACGGGTTCCTCGTCCAAGTCACGTGCCGGGCGCCCGCTGCGCGCACCTGGCATGATTTGAGCTGATTTAGCTCAGTAGCAATTTTGAGATGCTGTTCCGTTGCAAATTGTCCTGTCTGGCGCACCTGTCGTTGTGGGCGATTGGCTTGGTCCTTTCTTGCCTCGCGCCCTTTGGGGCCTCCGCCGTCGTTGATGCCAATTCCTTTAGCAATACCAATGCGCCTCCAGACGGCTCGCCGTGGGCCAACGTCGGTCAGATTGGAGGCGGCGCCAGCGGCGTGTACATCGGAGGGGGCTGGGTGCTCACCGCGAGCCACGTCGGTGTGGGAACGATCGTCCTGGCCGGAAGTCCCTTTCCACCTGATGGCAAGAGCCTGCGCCTGACCAACAACGACGGGACAACGACCGACCTTATTCTATTTCACTTAAATTCTAATCCCCCCCTGCCGAGCCTGCCCCTGGTGACCAACACCCCGACAGCTTTCACGCCGGTCGACCTGGTGGGTTTCGGGCTACTGGCTGGTTCCGGCCAGACCAACGTGGGCGTCTACACCGGTTTCTATTGGTCGGGCTCGGGTGCCAAGAGTTGGGGCAACAATAAGGTGGATTTGGGCGGTACCACCACAGTCAATATCGGTTATGGGAACCTCACGGCATTCTCAACGGATTTCACCGCCCCAGGCACGGTTGGGCTGACGGCGCAAACTTCGGACGAGGCGCAGGTCGCGCCCGGAGATTCCGGGGGTGGCGCTTTCGTCAAAGCCGGCGTTTCCTGGCAATTGGCAGGCGTGCTCGATGCGCAGGGCACCCAGGTCAATCAACCGGGCGGTACCTCCGTGTATGGTGACAAGACCTATGTCGCCGACGTCGCCACTTATCGCCTCCAGATCCAATCGGTGCTTGCCGCCGGCCCGTTGCCGGCTTTATCCGTCAATCACACCGGCAATGAGGCCGTGGTTTCCTGGGTCGATACCGGGCTCAATTACACACTGCAGGCTAGCACTTCGCTTCCAGCTACAAATTGGGCAACAGTTTCGCAGACCCAGGTCCGCAGCAACGGTCAGATTTACGTGGCCGTTCCAGACTCGAGTTCCCTGCGCTGGTTCCGTTTGCATAGCCCCTAGGCCAGTTTCCAGGGACTGCGCATCGGGCGGGTGAGCATCGCGTCAGCCTGTTCATCCTTGATGAAGCGTTCAGCCTCCGGATCCCATTTCAACTTGCGACCCAGCTTAAGGGCGATGTTGGCCAGATGACACACTGTGGAAACGCGGTGCCCAATATCCACAGGGAAATAAGGATCCTTGCGGCTTTTGACGCACTTGAGAAAATCGTCGTGTTCACCCTCCGGATTGGTATAGAGGTGAGTTTCTTCGGGCCCAATGACGGAATTCAGAATCGTATCGGAACTCGCTTCGACTTTCCCGCGCCAGCCGCGATTGCCCACCCAGCCGTCTGAGCCGATGAATTTAATGCTCGGGTTGCCTGGCGTGCAGCTCATTTCCACGCCATTCTTATAACGGTAGGTCACACTGTACTCTTTAACAGTATTGTACAGGCCGCCTTCCCAAAAAGTGCCGGTGCCTTCCACCTCGATTGGTCCGGTGCGCTCGGTGTTATTGGCCCATTGCGCCGTGTCGAACAGATGCGCGCCCCAATCGCAGATGATTCCGCCCGAATAGTCCCAAATCCATCTGAAATTGAAGTGCACGCGGTCTTTGGTGTAAGGGGCGTACGGCGCCGGCCCGAGCCACATTTCCCAATCCAAGTCCGGCGGTACCGGCTGCGGTGTGGGATCTCCGGGACCCTCGGGTTGTTTGGGAAGGATGACCTCGATTTTCTGCAGCTTGCCAATCCGGCCATTGCGAACCAACTCGGCCAGGCGGTGATACATGGGCAGCGAGCGATCTTCGGTGCTGGTCTGAAAAACACGGGCGTGTGTGCGCATGGTCTCAATCAGAATCTTGCCTTCCCCGATCGTCAGGGTCGGCTTTTCGCACTGGACATCCTTGCCCGCGCGAGCGGCCATCACACTGATCAAGGTGTGCCAGTGATCAGGAGTTGAGATCATCACCGCGTCAATGTCCGGGCGAGACAGGACCTCGCGAAAATCTTTGGTGGTTTTGCAATCCTCGTTGTCGTACTCCGCGTCGACCATGGCTTTTGCCCGCCGCATCCGGTAGCCGTCGACGTCGCACACGACCAACACCTTGGCAGCTTTGAGTTGAAGATATTTTTGCAAATTCCAAGTCGTGCCATGGTCACCCGTGCCGATGAAGCCAATGGTGGTGCGATTACTTGGGGCGTCGGCGCCGAAAACGGAAGCCGGGAGGAGACAAGGCACGGCCAGGCTCATGCCGGTGTTTTTCAAAAATTGGCGTCGGGATGGCAATTTCATAATGATTGAGTTCTCGATAGGCAGCCTGCGGCTGTCGCGGGGGTTTGTCACGTTGAAAGCCACGGCATCTGGCATCCAAAGTGCATGTACAAACTGTACTGTTGAACTCAGTTTTCAGGAACCTATGAGACATGTGCTTTTTGTCGGTGAGGACCAGCCGCTCTGGCAAGAGATTCGTAAGGCTTCGACCAACTTTTCCAGCCAGTGGACGGCGAAGTTCGCCCAAAACGCGCCGGAAGCCCTGGCCTGCGCCGCAGAAGCCCGCTTTGATGCCGTGGTGGCGGATGTCCAATTATTTGACATGAGCGGGGTCGACTTGCTGGACGCCATCCTCCAGCGCCAACCGCAAGCGCTTCGCATTCTCGTCTCCGAACAGGCCGATCTCCAGAATACGGTGAAGTGCATCGGCAAAGCTCATCATCATTTGCTCAAGCCGTGTGATATGGCCACTCTGATTCACGCACTGGAGCAGGGCCTCACCTGCAATTCATGGTTTCCCGGTAAAAACGTGCAGCAGCTTCTGGGGCGGTTGCGCTGGGTGCCCAGTCCACCCAATGTCTATTTTCGCATCACCATGGAGATGGATTCACCGACGGCTTCGGTTGAAACCATTGGGCAGATCATCCGACAGGATCCCCCGACGACGGCAAAAGTGCTACAGTTAGCCAACTCAGCCGTCTTCGGACTACACCTTCAGGTCAACGAACCGGGGGAGGCGGTGGCGTACCTCGGTCTCGAGGCGACCCGCACGCTGGTGCTCATGGCGCACACGTTCTCGGAATTCGATCGCCTGCCGCGAACCGGGTTCTCGATCGACGAACTCTGGTTCCATTCGGTGCGGGTCGGAGAGTTTGCCCGCCAAATAGCTTCGTTCGAAGAACAACCCTCGGACGTGGCCGAGCAAGCCTACGCGGCCGGTCTGCTGCATGATCTCGGCAAAGTTTTATTCGCGGCGAACCTGCCGGTGCCTTTTGGACAAGCGCTCTTGCTGGCCAAAGAGCAAGGACTTCCCTTGTACCAGGCTGAAACCCAGCTCCTCGGAGCCAGCCACGCCGAGGTCGGCGCAAGCTTGTTGGCAATCTGGGATCTTCCGGCTCCAATCGTCGAGGCGGTTGCTCTCCATCACCAACCCTCCTTGTCAGTTCGCAAAGAGTTCCAACCTCTGGCCGCCGTGCATGCCGCCGACGTCTTCGCCCAGAGAATTGTTCCCGGCCAGCCGGCCACAGGCATTCCCCAACTGGACCAAACCTACCTGGCCGGCCTTCGACTCCTTGAGCGGGCCGAGCTCTGGCGGCGGCATTGTGAAGAGCGGGATTTGTCTGCAGCCCTCTAAAGGTCCGAAGGATTTGCCAAAGTGATTTCCGAAGCGAGCCCGGGGTTTGCCAATACCGAAGGGCGAACCTCTTCACCGCATTTCACAGCCTGAGCGCGCTGGTTTGTGCGTCGATACCTAAAGTTGCAGGATTGCCCGGGATCTCCGCGGTCTGTTAGGATGGCGTGCGAATGACGAAGGCCAGAAGGTCGGGATGCCGGTGCGAAGAACACGCTTCTCCTGTTTTGGACCGTTTCGTGCGACTCGCCTAAATCAGTTCTAATCTCACCGCCGTGACCACTTTTTCCACTCGTGCAAACTGCGTCTCCTGCGATTGATGCCAGCCACGGACTGGTTTATCCGCTCGAGTCGATCCTTGACCGAATCGAGCCCGCAAAACTTTTTGCTCGCCTTCAGCCGTTGGAAATTGAGCTCGGCAGTGGGGACGGCTCATTTCTGGTTCAGTACGCGGCGGCGCATCCGGAGCGCAATTTCATCGGAATCGAGCGCTTGTTGGGACGTTTGCGGAAGATCGATAAGAAAGGCCGGCAGGCGGGCCTCAGCAATTTACGGGTGGTGCGGATTGAATCGGCTTATTTCCTGAATTATTTGCTGCCGGCTCACTCAGCCGCGGCGTTACACGTGTACTTTCCCGATCCGTGGCCTAAACGAAAGCATCGCCGCCATCGCCTGATTAATGAGCAATTTGTCGCGTTGGCGCACCAGGCGCTCGAACCGGTTGGCGCAGTCTACCTGCGAACGGATGATGCCGATTACTTCGAGCAAATGGTCCGGGTCTTTTCGGCGAGTGATTTGTTCCGGAAAACCGAAACGCCCGCGGACTTAGCCGCGATGCGGACCGATTTCGAACTCGAATTCAACCAGCGCGGCGTTCCTACCTTGCGGGCCGCGTACTCCGTTGTTCCGAATAGCCCCGCCAAAATTGATCAGAGCTCTTCATGAACCTCCCCAGATTCGGGGCGACCGCAGACGGGGAAAACGAAATCGGAAGCGAACGGATTCCGAGATTCTGGGTGCGGAGCTTTTACGGCCAGGCAGGTTCGAATCGATTCAGATTTTTCGCGGGTCACGCATCGTTCGGTTCCCAAAGCCGCGCAAAGCGGCCGCACTCCAAGACGCTGGCGCGTGTTAAAGCGCGCAGATTCGCCATCTTCAGAGGGAACTCAGGCCGTGCCGCACCGCGTATTTCGTCAAACCCGCGACGGTATGAATATTGAGCTTTTGCATGATGCGGGACCGATGAGTTTCGACCGTTTTGACACTGACCTTGAGGTCGGCCGCCATTTCCTTTGTCGACCGTCCCTCCGCCAACGTTCGCAGCACGATGACTTCTCTCTCACTTAACCGAGCCTCTTTACCTTCCGCCATTTTGCGATAGTCCTGCGCCAGCGCGGTTGCCGCTTCCGCGCAAAGATAGAGCTGACCTTTTTCAACCGCGTCCAAGGCGACACCAATTTCTCCGTTCCGGTGCACTTTGGTCAGATAGCCGCTTACCCCCTCCTGGACTGCTTCGCTGACCAATTGTGGATCGACGTGAGCTGAAAAGATGATTATCCGGATGTCCGGGCTGGCCTGCAGAATCTGTCGCGTGAGCAGGACTCCATTAGATTGCGGCAATTCCATGTCGAGCATCACCACGTCGGGTTTCGCGGCTCTAATGCACGTCAATGCCTGCGCCGCATCCGTGGCTTCCCCGACGACCTCAGTGTTCGGCCTGGCCCGTAGCACCAACTTGAGTCCCTCCAATACGATCTCGTGATCATCGACAAGTACAATCTTCATAGCCGACCGGCGCCGCGCGAAGAATCTTATGCATAAAGCATTCCACAAGGCGCAGCCGAACTCGAATGTTCCGTGCAATCCTCGCCTCGGGCCGCCCGCCCCATACCCGCCGGAGTGATCGTCCCCGAGAAGGGGCGCGCCAATTGATTCGTTAAGCCCAAAGGCGCTCCATGCTGTTCTGAATCTGGACACATAGAGCCTGTTTTCGTGTTCTAAACATGCACCGGCATAAGGCGCCGCGGTGGTCCGCCCGTCTCGAAGGTTACCATCTCCAAACACACGCTTTAGAAGGCGCCCTGCAACCGTAAATCGCGTCGTCGGCGGAATCGACTCCCGCGGCGAGCAGAACACGGCTCCGGGCTCGCAACCCGCACTTACCGTCCTTGGATCAACAGCGGCACATCGACCCAGCCGTTGGTTTGGTAAGCTGTCGCTTTGAAAAACCTCGCGCCAGCTGTAGAAGGGATGGTTAGAGAACTGTTCGAGCTTACGTCTGTCAACGTTGACCACATCACCAGATCCGTGCTTTGCCACAGCCGGACCACGTTGGTTGATGAACTCCAGCTAAGCACGAGGGTGCCCTCCGGAGCAACCGTCTTATTTTTGATCAGCGGCGCGGCGGGTAAGAATGTTCCGGCGCTGGTGATCGGTTTGGTTTTGCCTTTAGCCATGATCAGTGTGTTCGTGGTTCCCCCAAAGTAATTCTGGTTTGTTATGGTAGCGACGACGGTGTAGTTGCCAGGATTTGTGGGTGCCAGGGTTTGCCCATTGTAGGTCAGCAGGACTGACAATCCCGAGGGCGTCGTGCGCACCGTGATGGTTTTTGGTGTGCCGTCACAGGTCTGAGTAAGATTGCCCAGCTGCACCTTGGCCAAAGCCTGCGAAATATTTAGAGTATTTATCGCGCTGCCGACGTAGTTCGAATCCGTGATGCGCGAAACCACCGAATATGTTCCAGCGTTGGTGGGAGGCAAGGCACTGCCCGCATAAGCATTGGTTACCCTAAGCCCCGAAGGCACCGTGCTGATGGTGATCGACTTGGGCTTGCCGTCGTAAACCTGGTTGAGCAGGCTTACCTGAATCAAACCTGCCGCCGGGGAAATCACCAGCTGATTTGTTGCGCTGCCGCTGTAATTGGCGTCGGCGATGGTGACCGTGATCGTGTAGGAACCTGCGTTGGTTGGTGCTGTGCTCACCGCGCCATACAGCACACTTGCCGCGAGCCCAGCGGGCAGGGTGGTCACCGAGATGGGTTTGCTGGTTCCATCGTAGGTTTGAGTTAAACCCGCGAGTTGCAACACTCCGGCCGCCTTGGCAATCGTCAAGGTGTTGGTGGCGCCCCCCAAATAGTTTATGTCCTGAATTGTGGTGGTGACCTGGTATTGGCCGGCGTTGGTGGGACTGGCTGCCACACCGTTGTACAACGTCTGCGCCCCCAACCCAGCCGGCAGGGTCACCACCGCGGCCGTCTTGCCGTAGCCGTCGTATACCTGATTTAGGTTATTCAGCTGCACCGATGCCGCGGCCTTTGCCACAGTGAGGATATCGGTCGAACTGCCCCAGTAGTTTGGATCCGTTACGGTCGCAATCACCTGATAGAGCCCTGCATTAGTGGGAGCCAAAGGCGAATTATTGTAAACGACGGTGGCGGCGAGACCCGCAGGCGAGGTCTGGACCGAGACCGTCTTGGCCAAGCCATCAAAGCTCTGACTTAAATTCCCGAGCTGGATGCTGGCCGCAGCTTTGGCAATGGTAAGCACATTGGTCGCGCCGCCGGTGTAATTTGGATCGGTGACAAAAGCGCTGACTTGGTACGAGCCTACATTCGTTGGGGCAACTACCGAGCCGTTGTATAGGATCGTCAACGCCAGGCCTGCGGGGGCCGTTGTTGCCGAAACCTGGCAGGCCGATCCGTTGCATACCTGGGCCAGGTTCCCAAGCTGAACCGAAGCTGTGGCCTTGGAAATGGTCAGGGTATTCGTGGCAGCGCCGGAGTAGTTTGTATCGGTTACGGTCGCAATCACCTGATAGAGCCCCGCATTGGTGGGAGCCAAAGGCGAATTATTGTAAAGGACAGTAGCGGCGAGACCTGTAGGCGAGGTCTGGACCGAGACCGTCTTGGCCAAGCCATCAAAGCTCTGACTTAAATTCCCGAGCTGGATGCTGGCCGCAGCTTTGGCAATGGTAAGCACATTGGTCGCGCCGCCTGCGTAATTTGGATCATTGATAAACGCGCTGACTTGGTACGAGCCGACGTTGGTCGGTGCAACCCCCGAGCCGTTGTAAAGGAGCGTCAATGCCAGGCTTGCTGGGGTGGTTGTGGCCGAAGCCTGGCGAGCCGAGCCGTTATACACCTGGGCCAGGTTTCCTAACTGGATCGAAGCCACCCCCTTGGAAATGATCAGGCCATTGGTGGCACCGCCGGAGTAGTTTGTGTCGGTTACGGTCGCAATGACCTGATAAGACCCGGCATTGGTGGGAGGCCACGGCGAATTGTTGTAGGTTAAGCTGACCTGTATCCCATTGGGTGTGGTAACGGCCGAAACCGGCTTCGCCGTGCCGTCATAAACCTGATTCAGATTTGTCAAAACCACCTGGCACGGACTTGCTGCTGGGTGATAAACAATTTCGGTCGAGTACGCGCTCTCCAAGCCGGCGGCATCGATGGCCGTCGCGGCGAAGTAATACGAGGTCCCAGGTGCCAAATTGCTGATTGTAATCGAGGTGTTTGCTCCCGCCGGAACCATGTTCGTATAGGTTTGGCTGGTCACGCCGTAGTACATATTATACCCCACTACGAGAGGGTCGGTGCTCGGATCCCATGCCAGTTTTACTTGGGCTGCCGATAATTGGAAGCCGGTTGTAGCTCCAAAACAAATGATGATACCTAATGCCAGGATGCGCACAAAACAGGCCATAGCATCGGGCAAGCCTGGTTTGGCGCCTGTGAACACTTTCAGGTTTATCGAAGCTCTATCCCTCGCAAATCCTTACGATGTGGTTAACCATGACCTCGCAGCGACCCTTCTTCAAATCCACTGTCCACAAGTCGGAATAGGCGTTGTCCACATTCAGCCAAGAGGTTGCGTATGAAATGGACGCAGCTTCGGGATTTCGGCCTTATTTCGGATTTCGAGCACAAAACAGTGGGGGACCAGTTGTTAAGATGACGACTCAAGGTTGCTTCATTTTTGCGGGTCCTTACACAGGAAAAGTCCAGCACTGGATTTATCTCGGGGACACGGCGCTGCACCTGGCCGCGGCGGGAGTTGCTTGCGTAGGTGCTTAAGCGCGGTGAGGACGCCGCGGCAATTACGATAAATCCACCGGATCGATATCAACGCTCAGCGTGACATCCTCGGGCAACGCCTGGGCCTGAATTAATTCTGCAAGTTTGCGGCTTAAGGCGGTCATGCGGGGCGTGCGGAGCATCAGTTGATAGCGGTAAAAGGTCTCGGCACGGAGCAGGGGCGCCGGGGCTGGGCCGGCCACGACCAGGTCCTTGAACCCGGCCGTCGCCTTGTCCACCTCGCGACGAATATGCTCGGAGGAGAATCTCACCTTTTCTTCGCTACGGCCTTTGAGCGTGAGCAACGCGGCGCGGCTGAACGGCGGATACTTAAGCTGCTGACGAAATTCGAGTTCCTGTTCGTAAAAGCCGGCAAAGTCATGGCGCCGGGCAAATTGAATGGCAGGATGAAACGGAGTGAATGCTTGCACAAACACCTCCCCTTCGACATCGCCGCGCCCAGCCCGGCCGGAGACTTGGGTCAGGAGTTGGAAAGTCCGTTCGCTCGCCCGGAAGTCGGGTTGATGCAACGCCAGGTCGGCATAAATAATCCCCACCAGGGTCACGTTGGGAAAATGCAATCCTTTGGCGATCATCTGCGTGCCGAGCAAGATATCAATCTTGCCGGCGCGGAAATCTCCAAGAATCCGCCGGTAATCTTCTTTACGCTTGAGCGCGTCGGCATCCATGCGCGTCGTGCGCGCGTTGGGAAAGAGTTTACCTAAAGTCTCTTCAACCTTTTGCGTGCCTAACCCGGCATAGCGAATCTCAGGGTTTTGGCAACTGTCGTTGGGACAAACGGTGGGAACCGGCGCGTGGTGACCGCAAATATGGCAGCAGAGCCGCTGTTCGTGACGATGGTAGGTCAGCGCCAAGCTGCAATTGGGGCAACCAGCGACATACCCGCAGCGCGGACATTGGAGAGAGCTGGAATACCCCCTGCGATTGAGAAAGAGGATAACCTGCTCGCCTTTTTCCAGCCGGGAGGCAATGCCGTCGTGCAGTTGCGGCGAGAAGATGGGGATGATCTTTCCGCGTCGAATGGTTTGGCGCATGTCCACCACGCGAACCAGCGGCATTTTTTTGTCATCGGCCCGTTCCGGCAATTCGAGCAGCTTGTATTTGCCTTTGGAGCAGTTGAAGTAGCTTTCCAGGGAAGGTGTCGCTGACCCAAGCACGACCACCGCGCCTTCCATTTGGCCGCGCATAATGGCGACGTCCCGGGCGTGATAGCGTGGGGCCTCTTCCTGTTTATAGGTGTGCTCGTGTTCCTCGTCGACAATGATTAACCCCAGCGGATCGATTGGGGCGAAAATCGCCGAACGCGCGCCGATGGCAATGCGCGCCCGGCCCTGACGGATTTTATGCCATTCATCATGACGTTCGCCACTGGAGAGATGGCTGTGCAAGACGGCCACCAGCGTTTGGTGCCGGCCCGAGCTGAACCGCGCCTTAAAACGTTCGACGGTTTGAGGCGTAAGTGAAATCTCCGGGACCAGCACGATCGCGCCCTGGCCGTGTTCCAAAGCATGGGCAATGGCCTGAAGATAGACTTCGGTCTTGCCGCTGCCGGTGACGCCGTAGAGAAGAAACGTGCGAGCCGTGGCAGCCGCTTCGGCCTGGTGGCCATTCCCCCGTGGCGTGGATGACATCGACTTTGGGGGGGCGTCAATTGCACTAACGATGGCCGCCAAAGCTCGCGCCTGCGCCTCGTTCACAAGCAGGGGCTGCGTGGGCAAGATATGTTCCCGCGCGTAAGGATCGCGCTCGGAAATTTCCGGTGAGATTGCCACCAACCCCCGATCTTCCAGGCGCCGCACCGTCGAAGCCGTTGTCTCGGCCAATTCCAGCAGCTCCGTCAGCGGCAGTTCACGGCGTTCCTCGATAATGTTCCAGATTTCCTGCTGGCGTTTGGGAAGTTTAGGCAAGGCTCCGGTGAACGGCAGGGCCCGGACGACGAGCCGTTCCCGCCACCCGGCCTGTTCCTGGCGCACAGCCTCGGGCAACACCGATTTGAGCGCGATCTCGGGCGCGCAGCAATAGTACTCCCCCATCCAGCGCGCCAGCCTGAGAACTTTGGCTGTGACCAGCGATTGGGCGCCGATGACGCGGCAGATTGGTTTGAGCCGCGTCTGCGCCGATTCTTCGGCCAGGGCCGTCACACAGCCATATACTTTTCGCGCCCCGAGCGGGACCTGGACTCTCGTGCCAACCTCCACCTGTCCCAGCAATTCCGAAGGGACCAGGTAATCAAATTCCTTGCGCAGCGCGAGTTCGAGCGTAACGCGGGCAATCATCGTGCCGGAGTTGGCTCAGTCCCGGGACAAAGAACGGAGTGTGTTCTCCAATTCCTGGCGCAATGCCTCGCGTTGTGCGTCGGTCGCTTCGCGTGGAACCCGGACGGGTTTTCCCAATTTCATCTCACAGTAAGAAAACGGCAGCGGGATTTGGAACCGATCCCAACTGCGGACGCGCAGTTTCCAGCGCAAAAAGCAGGAGAACGGAATGATGGGCAGGCCGGTGACTTGCGCCAGAGACATCACCCCCTCCTGGACACGATAACAAGGCCCACGCGGTCCGTCGGGAGTGATGGCGAGGTCAAATCCGCGCTCGGCCCAGGTGGTTAGTTCGAGCAGGGCTTGCGGACCACGGCGGCTGCTGGAGCCGCGCACGGGCTGAACTTTGAAACATTCGAGAATCGCGGCTAAAAATCCGCCATCTTTGCTGGCGCTGACCAGGGCGGCCATGCCAGCGGTGTGGCTGAATTTCCGCACATAGCCGTAATAGGCCGGCATCGAGAGTCCCAAGCGGTTGTGCCAAATAGCAAAAATAGCGGCGGAGTCTGCGCCCTTGTTGAAGAAAGCGGAATCATCGTGCCAGCGATAGCGCAAGGTGGCGCTGACCAGCCGGATCAGGGCGACCACCAGCCAGGCGGCAATCCATTGGTACCACCTCGGCCGGTGAGGCACGACGACTCCGCCGTTGCCGGCTCGGTGTGGAGTTGAGGCTGAACTCTCCGGTTGGAAGCTCATTTGGAGGGTCATCTCCCGCTCCTCACGCGGCCTTTTTCAAGCAGGCCCGAACCAGCTCTTCGACCGTGGCTTGTGCGCCCAGAGTTTCCTGGGCCTTGCGCACGGATTCGTGCGCCTCGATCTGCTTGAAACCGAGCGCCATTAAGGCCAGCACGGCGTCGCTCGCCTTTTGATCACCAGGCGACAATGCCCGCGCTTCGCTGGCGGCTTCCCAGGCACCGGCCGCGCCAATCTTATCCTTGAGCTCGACGACGATTCGCTCGGCGGTTTTCTTTCCAACGCCGGTGATTTGCGCCAGCGCTTTGACGTCGCCATTAGCCACCGCGCCGCGAAAGGCCATGACGCTAATCCCACTGAGGACGTTGAGGGCGATTTTGGGACCAATCCCGCTGACATTGTTGATTAGCAGCCGAAAAAGATCGCGCTCGGCGGTGGTGGCAAATCCGTAGAGGGTATGGGCATCTTCGCGGATGACCAAATGAGTCAGCAACTTCAGTTCCTGTCCGGCCTGAGGCAGTTTGTCGTAGGAGGACAGAGGGATGAGCACGTCGTAACCGACGCCATTGACCTCGACTGTGGCGTGGGTTGGCAGCGAATCGACGAGTTTGCCATGCAGGAAAGAGATCATACCCGTTTTGGCGCCGTCAGCGAGTAGCGGCCTTGTTCTTGCGCATGAGCGACGGCCAGGGCCAGGGCGTCAGCCGCGTCGGGCTCCGGCAGTTCGGCCAAGCGCAATATTCGTTGGATCATTTTGGCCACCGCCAGCTTTTGCGCGGCACCGTACCCGACGACGGCTTGTTTTACCTTGCGCGGTGCCAGTTCGTAAATTTCCAGTCCCGCCTCCGCAACAGTCGCCAGCGCGGCGCCCCGCGCCTCGCCCATAATCAGCGCCGTCTGCAGGTTTTGGGCATAAAACAAGCCTTCGACCACACAGATTTCGGGCTGATGCTTCTTCAGCACGTCTCGTAATGTTTGGACGATTTTGACCAGGCAACGCGAACGTTCCCAAGCCGCCGGGCAGGAAATGGTCCCGTGCGCCAGTGTGTTTGGGTTGGGTTTGGCTAATCGAATCACGCCAAACCCAGTGCCGCGTAGCGACGGGTCCAAGCCAAGAATTACGGTCTGGGCACTCAACCGGGGGGAAGCCGGGCTTTCAAAGGCCGGTGCGGCTATGCGGCGCGGTAACTTCAGTCGCTGCTGCATTTGATTGAATTGTTGTGGTGTAATGCCCACTGGGTTCGAAGATGCCAACGGCTGCCCAGCCGCGAAAGGACAAAACTCGCAGGCGAATTTTCAATCCGCATAGATCCACGGACTGGATCGGGCAAAGCTAGGGCTGAGGTTTCACGGAAAATAAAATCAAATGCTGGCGGGGGAGCGTCTCAATGGTGCGGACCCAGCGCAAAGGCAAAGCGGACATTTCCTTTCGCACCTGAGCTTCGGTCATCTTGTGGAGTGGCTTAATTGGGACTTGCGGATCCTCGCCTCGGAACTCAACGAATGCTACCCGTCCATTTGGTTTCAACGCGCGGCAGATACCGGATATCATTTCATAGGGAAACTCAAATTCGTGATAAACATCGACCATAATGACCAAGTCGACCGATCGGGCTGAGAGATGCGGGTCAGAGACCGTGCCAAGGATCGGGACAACGTTGGTCACGCCCAGGACCGCCATTCGGTTGGTCAAAAAGCTCAACATTTCCGGCTGAATATCTACCGCCAGCACCTTGCCGCCGGGTGTAACCTTCTTAGCCAGCCGCCGACTAAGATAGCCGGTTCCCGCGCCGATATCCGCCACGACGTCTCCAGGCTTGAGCTGGAGTTGTTCGAGCAGTTCGTCGGTGTGTTCCTCCGCCTCACGTTCCGGACGCTCGAGCCAATCGGCTCCTTGATGTCCCATCACTTGAGCGATTTCGCGGCCCAGGTAGAACTTACCGATCCCATCCGGATCGTGAGCGGCACGAAATTCGTAGGGCGGAGCGTTTGAACTTGCGGCTGGCTGGTCTGTCGCCTGAGCTGCAATCAAGGCCAGCGAGCCGGCAACCAGGCAAAGGACGGAACGGCAGCGGGAAAAATTTGTGACCGGGCGATGAATACGCATGATGAATCTCATAGAATCGTACATTTACGCGGCCGCTCGAGCTTTTCGCAATTGCTCATCGAGGCGTTTGGGGGAAACCGGAAAAGCCGTGCCGACTTCCTGTGCAAAGACTGAGACTTTGAATTCTTCAATCATCCAGCGAAGCTCTTCGAGAACGGCCCGGGCGGAGTCTGATTTGGGCTTGCCTGAGGAGAGCTCTTTCAGTGCCGCGAGGTAAGGCGCCACCGAGCGGGCACGTTCCTGGTCTTTTGCGGGATTGAGCGCTGCCCGTTCGGCGCGAACTCGCAACGCTTTGAGATAGCGCAAAAAATCACGTAATCGCTCAAACGGGACTTTCGCGAGAAAGTCTTTTGGCAGCAACGCGCCCAGTTCCTTCTCGATGAGGGAAACGGGCGGAGCCGCGGCTCGCTGCCCGAGGTCCTGAAGGCTCGAAAGCGTTCGCGGAGCGTGAGCGGCGCGAGCAGAGACCCGGCGGAGGATCTCGATCCTGGCCTGGAGGATTGCCTCAAGCGAGTCGCTCATTTGGGCGGCCAGTCCCGGCAGCCGCTCGCGAGCCGAAGCGACGGCGGCGGAGAATTGATGCTCCGCTAATCTCGGGAATGGTTCGGACGGGAGCAGATGCGCTTTGAGATTGGCAAAGGCTCCGGCTTGCAGTTCGTCGATGGTGCAAAAGCCTGTCAGCAGTGGCCCAAGTTGTGTCAGAGCCCGGAGATCCTTTTGTAACCAAGCTAAATCCTTTTGGATTGCTAATGCGACGAGGTGCCGGACGCCAGCCAGGCTGGCCCTTCGCGCGGCATCACGAGACCGAAAGAGCCGCAGATGGAGCTGCCCTTCTTCGAGGGTGAGGCTGGGCCATGCTTCGACAAGTTCGGGTTCGGCACCTGCGGTCACCCGTTCCGGAACGTCCCCAATGCTCCAGCTCGTAAGGCCAAACCGTTCCCAGCGCTGCGTCAGGCGCTCCCATTCAGGCGATTCTTTGGCTGCTTCGGGTTTGGCCTGGACCAGTTGCTGGCGTAGCTGAGCCAAGTCGCGGCCAGTGGCGACTGTTTTCTGATCACGCCCGATGACTTCAACGCGGGGCCGCAAATGCGCCGGCAGCGGCTCTGCCGGCCAGGCTGTGGCGGGAATCTCGACGCCATATTTTTTGTGAATGAAGTGAGCCAGTTCCTCTTTGAGCGAGTGCCCGCGTGGCTGCAGCTCACGAGCGATCTCGGCAACCTTTGGCGGGAAGGGCATCAGCTCACGGCGGATGGCTTTGGGCAAAGAACGGAGGAGTTCGGCGATGGTGGCCTCACGAAAGCCGGGCACCACCCATTCGACGCTGGCGGCAGATAAATCCTGCGCCAGGCTGATATTCAGCTTGATGGTTACACCGTCGTGTTCTTCGCCCGGACTATAGCTGTAGGCCAGCGGCACCGCTTGTCCACCCAACCGAACATGGTCAGGGAACGCTTCCGCGTCGTAGGTCAGGTCCAAGTCGCCAATCAGGTCGGTCTCCGTCGCGCATAGAGTCCGGCCGCCGTCGTGCTCGGCGAGCCAGCGATTGAGTTCATGAAAAGAGGAGACGGCCTCAAGGTGTCGCGCATAAAACCCAAACAGCGCTTCATCTAAATCCACGAGATCGTGCCGCCGCATCCGCGTTTGCCAGGTCTCGATCTTATGCCGGACCTGGCGGTTATGCTCGATAAAGCTGTAAGCTGAGGGAATACGGGCGACGTCCGCCCGAGCTTCCGCGAGCAATTGACTCGAAGAGAGCTTTTTGTCATCGAGCTCTCGCGGCGCAGGCTGTGGCTCGGGCCGGAGATTCTCTTCCACCAAAGCGCCGCGAATGAAAATGTCCGTCGCTCGTTTCGGGTCAATGTTGCCAAAGGCCACCTTGCGTTCGCGGACTTCCAGGCCGTATAGAAAGGTCCTCTCGACCGCCAGAACCTGGCCCGCCGCCGGATTCCAAAAAGGGTTATCGACAGTTGTTTTGCACAAATGCGGGGCCAGCTCGATGATCCAACTCGGCTCGATCCCCGCCAGGGTGCGTGCGAATAACTGCGACGTTTCAACCACTTCACCCGCGACGATCCATTCGGGCTGACTGGTTTTGGGCTTTTCGGAGGCCGGCCGGATCGCGTGTTTGCCTCGCTTCTGAGGCACCGCTCGCTCGAAGAGGACCGAGCCGGGAAACACGTTCAACTGGCGATTGCCCGGCCCACGGTAGAGATTGCGTTCCGACCGGATGGCCACATGCCCGAGCAGGCCGGCCAGAATCGCGCGGTGAATCGCCTCATACGCGGCGTTGCTTTCATTGATGCGTAGAGTGCCGAGGTCCTGGAGGGCGTCCTGGAGTTGTGCGTGCAAATCCTGCCACTCACGCATCCGAAGATAAGATAGGAAATGCGCCTTGCAGAATTTGCGCCGCTGGTTCTGAGTTCGGAGCGTCTCCCACTGATCGTGGACGGCATTCCAAATATTGAGCAAAGCCAGGAAGTCGGAGCGGGGATCGGCGAAACGCTTGTGCGCGGCGCTGGCGGCGTCCTTGTGATCGAGCGGCCGTTCGCGGGGGTCCTGAATGCTCAGGCCGGCGGCAATGATGAGCAGTTCTTTGGTCGCGTGCTCGTGGTGGGCCTGCAAGAGCATGCGGCCGAGCGTGGGATCAATGGGGAGGCGCGCCAGGTCACGGCCCAACCCAATCAGGGAACGGTTTTCGTCGAGGGCGCCAAGTTCCTGCAGCAAGCGGTAGCCGGCATCGATTGCCGCGGGCGCTGGCGGATTGATGAATGGGAAAGTCTCAATTTCTCCCAGGCGAAAGGCTTTCATCCGGAGAATGACTTCGGCCAGGTTAGCCCGCTGAATCTCCGGCTGGGTGAACGGGGGCCTCGCCGAAAAATCCTCTTCGGAAAAGAGCCGGATACAAACGCCATTCTGAACGCGGCCGCTGCGGCCTTTGCGCTGGTTGGCGCTGCTCTGGGCGATGGGCTCGATCGGTAGCCGCCGGGTCCGGGTCCGCGGGTTATATCGGCTGATGCGAGCAAGGCCCGAGTCGATCACGTAACGAATACCAGGAATCGTCAAGGACGTCTCGGCAATGTTCGTGGCAATCACGATTTTGCGCCGGGCAGCCGGCGCGAATACCCGTTGCTGGTCGCCCGCGCTCAATCGGCCAAAGAGCGGGACGATCTCGACTGAATCGCCCAGGCGGGTTTGGAGCAAGTCGCGGGTTTCTCGAATATCGCGCTCGCCAGGCATGAAGATCAGCGCATCACCATCGCCGGGTTCCATGGCGATCCCTTCAGCCGCGCGCACCGCCGCGTCGATATAAGTGAGGTCCCCCGCTTCCTCTGTCGAGACATCCAGCGGGGTGTACACGACTTCAACCGGGTAAAGCCGCCCGGAAACCTCGAGAATTGGCGCAGCGGAGAACGCTTGGGAAAATGCCTGTGTGTCAATCGTGGCTGAGGTGATGATCAGTTTCAGTTCCGGCCGTTTTGCCAGGAGGCCTTTGAGGTAGCCGAGCAAAAAATCAATGTTCAGGCTGCGTTCATGGGCCTCGTCGATGATGATGGCGTTGTATTCGGACAGTAACGGGTCGCCCTGGGTTTCGGCGAGCAGGATGCCGTCGGTCATGAGCTTGATATAGGTATTTGGACTGGAGCGATCGTCGAAGCGGATTTTACAGCCCACTTCATCGCCCCAGCTCACGTTGAGCTCTTCGGCGAGGCGCCGGGAGATCGAGAGCGCGGCGATGCGCCGGGGCTGCGTGCACCCAATCATGGCTTCGATCCCCAGGCCCGCTTCGAGGCACATCTTGGGAATTTGCGTGGTTTTGCCGGAGCCGGTTTCGCCGGCGATGACGATCACCTGGTGGCGTCGAATGGCCTGCACGATTTCATCCTTGCGCGGCGTGATGGGTAAAGCGGGCGGATAGGTGATTCGCGGCAGGCTTGACTGCCGTTGCTCACGAAGAGCTGCCGAAGCTTCAGCCTCTTGCAGAAGGCGCGTTAGGATGCGCTCATGGACGTCCGGGTGATGGCGGTCCCGCAGCAGTCGGACAAGGCGCGAGCCAAGCCGGACCCAATCCGGCAGCATCGCCTTGGGCAGCAATTCTTTGATTTGGCCTATGCGGGCGTCCATTACACGGAAGAGCAACTCTACCGCAAAGTGAGGCGCCTGCGAAATACGCAAATGCGCCAGGTCAACCATGGATGGACCCAGATGAACACTGATAAGGGGCTGATTTGCATCGACTGGTGGAAGACGTTGAAGAATGGGCGCCAATCTTGACCCCAGCGTCTCCCTTCTTACAATGCAGTGAGTTGAAAATGCTTTTTCTAAATCGTCATCGTGCTTTCCTTGCCGCCGCTGTCCCGCTAAGCCTCGTCTTGGGCGTGAGACTGAGGGCGGCGGAGGCGACGAATGATTTTCCGATCCCGGTTGCCCAAGTGGCCAATCACGTGATTTTGCCGCCCGGATTCAAAGCCTCCCTTTTTGCCGGTGAACCGGATGTGCGGCAACCGATTGCCATGACGTTTGACGATCGGGGACGGCTCTGGGTGGCCGAGTGTTACACGTACGCCGACCTCAAAACCAATTACGACCTGAACCTGCGCGACCGCATCGTCATTTTCGAAGATTCCAGGGGGACGGGTCATTTTGATAAACGCACAGTTTTTTGGGATCAAGGCCAACGGCTGACCAGCATTGCGGTTGGATTTGGCGGAGTGTTCGCTACCTGCGCACCAAACCTGCTCTTCATCCCGGATCGGAATGGCGACGACGTACCGGACGGACCGCCGCAAGTCCTGCTGGATGGTTGGGACACCGATGTGGTGCGACATAATATCGTGAATGGATTGAAGTGGGGGCCCGACGGCTGGTTGTACGGGCGGCACGGGATTCTAGCCACGTCCAACGTCGGAAAGCCTGGCACACCGGAGAGCGAGCGCACGAAACTGAACTGCGGCATTTGGCGGTACCATCCCACGCGCCACGTTTTCGAGGTGGTCTGTAACGGCACAACCAATCCGTGGGGCCATGATTGGGATGAGTATGGCAACCTCATGTTCATCAACACGGTCATCGGGCATCTCTGGCAAGGAATCCCTGGCGCTTATTTCCAAAGGATGTTTGGCGAACATTTAGCGCCGCATCGCTATGGTTTGATCGAACAGGCCGCCGACCATTACCACTGGGATACCGGCAAGAGTTGGACGGAATCGCGAAATGCCGGGGCCGGCTCGGATGCCTTGGGCGGCGGGCACGCCCACAGCGGGTTGATGATTTACCTGGGGGACAATTGGCCCGAGCAGTGCCGGGGAAAAATGTTCACGCTGAATTTCCATGGCCGTCGGATCAATGAGGATCGCCTCGAGCAGAACGGGTCCGGCCTGGTCGGGCGGCATGACCCGGATTTCGTCAAATTCGAGGACCCATGGTTTCGGGGAGTCGACCTGGACTATGGGCCGGACGGCGGCGTCTACGTGCTGGACTGGTCTGATACGGGAGAATGTCACGGGCACGACGGCGTGAACCGTGAGAGCGGGCGCATTTACAAGCTGACCTATGAAGGAGCGGGAGCCAAACCAGGATCCAACTCCATGCCATCGCCGGCATCCTTGTTGACCAATAGCCTCCTCAAAGCCTCTGAGTCCGAGTTGGTGAAACTGCAGTTTAATCCTAACGAATGGTACGCGCGGCATGCGCGACGCGTCTTGCAGGAACGCGCCGCGGCTGGGACCGACCTGACCTCGGCAAAAACAGCCTTGCTGAAGGATTTTGATGAGAACACCAACGTGTCCACTAAAATCCGGCTGCTCTTTGCTCTTCATGCGATCGGGGCCGACTCGCAAGCATGGCTGACTGCGCAACTCCAAAATCCCGACTTTCACATTCGCAGCTGGGCGGTGCGGTTTTTGGCGGAAGCCGGCGGGCCTTGGGAAGAACTGGTGCCGCTGTTCACCAAGCAGGCAGTGGAAGATCCCTCGCCGGCCGTGCGGCTGGAACTGGCCTCGGCTTTGCAGCGTATTCCGGTCGAGTTGCGTGAGCCGCTGGGCGACGTGTTGGTGCGGCACGGCGAGGATGTGAACGATCATAATCTCCCGCTGATGCTTTGGTACGGTGTCGAACCACTCGTAACGGATTATCCAACCAACGCAATTCGGCTGGCGAAACAGAGCCGAATACCAATCGTGCGGGAATTTGTGGCGCGCCGGCTCGGTGAAGAGTTGGGCAAACACGAGGAATGGGTGGAAGCTCTATTACAAAGTGCGCTCACCTCGGGGCCCGCCGCGCAATTGGATATTCTGCACGGTTTGGCCACGGCCCTCCAAGGGTGGCACGACGCACCGAAGCCGCAGGCCTGGGACAAATTAAGGGAGAGCGTTGCCGAAGCGAAGAATCCAGCTTTGACGGCCTTGGCGCAACAGTTGGGCGTGCTGTTCGGCGATATCCACGCTTTGCAGGAATTGCGGCAAATCGCGCTCGACCCAGCCTCCAACCCCGACGCACGGCGCAACGCCCTCGAACAGCTTGTTACTGCCCGGGCGGGTAATCTTGACACGACGCTACGCAGCGCGTTGGAAGACCCCGTGGTGGCTGGGACAGCCTGCCGCGGCTTATTGCAGGTGGACGATCCCAAAATGCCTTCGCTCGTGTTGCAACATTGGGCCGGCATTCGCCCCGAGGACCGCCCGGCCGTCCTGGGTGCAATGGCCTCGCGCGCCTCCTCGGCAGCCGTGCTCCTGGATGCGGTGGCCGACGGTAGAATCCCCCGCAACGCCATTACCGCTTATCACGCGCGCGCGATCACGAACCTGAAAAATGAAGGCCTGGACAAACGCCTCTCCGAGCTTTGGGGTAAAGTTCAAACCAGTAACGCCGAGAAGCGCCAGCTCATGGATACATACCGCTCTCTGCTGAACCCGGACCGGTTGAAAACCGCGGACGCTGTCGCGGGTAGAGCTGTGTTCAGCCAGGTTTGCGCCGTTTGCCACAAGCTCTATGGCCAGGGTGCTGCCATTGGCCCGGATCTGACTGGCAGCGGCCGCAACAACCTCGATTACCTGCTCGAGAATATCGTCGACCCCAGCGCCATCGTGCCCGAGGACTATCGCGTATCGGAAGTAGAGCTGAAGGATGACCGTTCCATCACGGGATTGGTCGTGGGAAAGAGCGAGCGCACGATTACCTTGCAAACGCCGACGGAAAAGTTGACCGTCGACCGCGGCGAGATCGCCAAAATGCGCCAAACCAGTTTGTCACTGATGCCGGAAGGTTTGTTGCAAGGACTGAAAGAAGACCAGGTGTGCAATCTGATCAAGTACCTGATGACGCCCACCCAGGTGCCGCTGCCGCAGGCCTCGGCGAAATAGGAATGTAGGTTCAAGTTGCGGGCTACGAGTTACAAGTTGCAGGTTACAGGTTGAAGGAGTGAGGATTGGGTCCGGAAAATGGCTTCAGATTTATAAATATGCGTCGAAATGCGTTGAGGTTCGTTCTGCTTGGTTTTCTCGTTGTCTGCGTTAGTCCAGGGCTGGCGCAGGTTCCGACCAATTCAGTCGCACAGCGGGATTCGAGGAAGTGGGAAAAAGACATCGCCGCCTTTGAGGCCAGCGATCGGACCAATCCGCCACCAAAGGGGTGCATTGTTTTTGTGGGCAGTTCGAGCATTCGGTTCTGGTCCAGCTTGAAAACCGATTTTCCAGGTTTGCCGGTCGTCAACCGCGGGTTCGGCGGCTCCGAACTGGCCGATTCGGTACATTTCGCCGACCGCATTATCTTTCCGTACGAACCGCGAGAAGTGATCGTGTACGCGGGCGCGAACGATCTGGCGAACGGAAAATCGCCGCAGATTGTTTTTGGAGATTTTGTGGCTTTGTTCAGGAGCATCCATGAGCGCCTGCCAAACGCCCGCGTCGTATTAATCGCAACCGCGCCGAATCCCAGTCGCTGGGCCAACGTCGAGAACATGCGAAAATTCAATTCGCTGGCGCAGGATTACTGTCAGCAGCATGGCGCCATTTTCGTGGATGTGTTTTCGCTCATGCTCGGCCCGGACGGCCAGCCCAAACCGGATATTTTCCGCGACGACCGCCTGCACATGAATGCCAAAGGCTACGCGATCTGGAAGGAAGCCCTCGCGCCTTATGTGCGCTAGCGCACAGTCCTGGTCAAACTCCAATCAATGCAGGTTGTGTCGCGTTGGGCACAAGGACACTCCGGCCGCGCCCTGATAATCTGACAGCTTGATCAGCGAGGGACTCTCAGCTTTGCCAGTCTCGCATGAAGACCCAAACCAATAGGCCGAGCTGAAAACAGACAATCAGGGCAAGAATCAATGCCGTACCCACGGGGCCAAACTCTCGGGGACCACCGTGCTCCCGGCTGCGGTAGGGCAACTGAATAAAGGAAATCATAACAACTCCGTATAAGAATAATAGCCGGGGCTGAAATTGGCATTGGGGTCGTAAACCCAAGAAAAAGGCGGCTCGGAGTTGAACCTTCGAGCCGCCCCCAACCTAACCACTATGAAAGGAGGGCGGGCCACATCCCGTGCTCCGCCCTTCTCAGGAGGTGTAGTGCGATACTACACGGTTTTTGAAATAGCACGAGTCATGCCACCCAGGCTGCGCGAATCTTGGCCTCCCTTCACCAAGAATTGTACCACGATATTGCCTTGGTTTTAAAAGCCAACCCCGCTATATCCTGCTGGTGGGCAGTTGAATGCCTATGCTGACCACGACCATTCTCAACCCAAATCTACTCTCCTTAATAGGTCGGGTTCGCCACACTAATGCCTTAGTCATCGCCGATCGGGGGTTCCCTTTCTGGCCGCAAATCGAGACGGTCGACATCTCGCTGGTGGATGGTGTGCCCACAGTGCTGCAAGTGCTGGGAGCGATTCGAAGCCAGTTCCACGCCGCCGCGGCGTTCATGGCGAACGAATTCCGGGCGCAGAACAGTTCAGAAACGCGCGCGAAATTCGCGGCCGCGCTTGAGGGCATCCCGACCCAGTATGAGCCGCATATTGAGTTCAAAAAACGCGTTCCCATAGCCATCGGGCTGATCCGGACTGGCGATACCATTCAGTACGCGAACATGATTTTGGTTTCAGGTTAAGTTTTTGGTCCTGCCACGCAGGGCTCGAAATCATACGATTCACTCCTATGAACATGCCATCGACCGCTGAGCCGAATTCCCTTTCCAGCAGCTCCAGATCCGCCAAACCAGGTTTGTTCGTTCTGACGGATGGCAAGGACATGAGGATTACGTTTTTCCTGGTAGCGTCCCTCTTTTTGCTTTGGGGCTTCTGCAACGGGATGATTGATACGATGGACAAACACTTCCAGGACCAGCTGCACCTGACCAAGGCGCAATCGGCCTGGGTGCAGTTTGCCCATTATATGGGATACACGCTGATGGCTCTGCCGGCCGGGCTGCTAACCCGGCGAATTGGCTACAAAGGCGGAATTATTGCCGGGTTGCTCCTGGTTGCGGTGGGCGGATTTTGGTTCATCCCCGCAACCCACATCTCGCAGTTTTGGGCTTTCTTGTTTGGTGTTTGCCTCATAGCGATGGGGCTGACGGTGCTGGAAACGGTGGCAAATCCATATACGACCTTGCTCGGCCCGAAGGAACGCGGTCCCACGCGTATCAACCTGGCCCAATCGTTTAACGGCATTGGGTGGATTCTGGGGCCGATCATTGGAGGGGCGTATTTCTATTCTGAAGGCGGGGTCGAAGTGGCGCACGGTCAACTGTACATTCCCTACATGGGGGTGGGGATCATTGTTTTAGTTTTAGCAGCATTGTTTTTCTTCGCCTATATGCCGGACATCAAATCGGAAGACGTTTACCGGACCGATGAAGGACAGGTGGCCGACGAGTCCGCCGGGCACGCGGGCAAAGTGTACCACCGCGCCGCGATCTTCATCTTGATGGTGTTAAATGTCGCGGTGCTGGGTTTTGCGATTTATATGATCCTGAATCTGATTCTGCCGGCCTGCGGCGTCGGCCCGGAAATGACAAAACGGATCGCGCCCATCGCCGCGGTCTTGCCCGTAGTACTCTCGGCAGCATGGCTGCTGCCCATCTCGAGGAACATTACCCATCACAACATCTGGGCGCATCCGCATTTCTCATCTGCGACACTGACTCAATTCCTTTATGTGGCGGCGCAGGCGGGAATCTTCAGTTTTTTTATCAACTACGTTATTTCAGAAATGCCTTCGATCGCGAAATCGACGATGGATGGCTGGTTAATCCACGGCAATGCGGTACTGCGCGACGGCGCTTACTATGTGAACGAAAAAGGCGCGACCCGGCTGTTGGGTTATGGGGGCTTTGCGCTGTTTTGTCTCGGTCGCTTTGTAGGTTCGGCGGTGATCAATAAAGCGCCGGCCCATCGGGTTCTGGGCTCTTACGCTCTAATTAACGCGGCCATGTGCGGGATTGTGGTTCTCAAGCTCGGCTGGATTTCGGTGGCGGCGGTCTTCCTGAGTTTCTTTTTCATGTCGGTCATGTTCCCAACCATTTTTGCGCTGGGCATTCACGGTCTGGGGCCACAGTCAAAAAAGAAAGCCTCGGCGTTCATTGTGATGTCCATCACCGGTGGCGCGCTCATGCCGAAGCTGATGGGCTATTTGGGGGATATCTACAACATGTCCCTCAGTTTCTGGATGCCCCTGGTGTGTTTCGCCTTGATTGCGTGTTATGGTTTTTCCTGGTCTAAGCTGAGTCAGGAAGAAGGGGTGCTCGGTTTGAAAGGGGCGGGCGGGCATTAGGCGGGAAATTCATGAGCAACGATGCCACCGTGCGGATTTGGGCCGAGGAGGTGGTGATCCCGACCTACCTGGTCGGTGAGCCGAACCGCAACCCGATGTTTCTGGAGAAGCGGGTTTACCAGGGCAGTTCAGGCCGCGTTTACCCGTATCCGGTCATCGATAGAATCTGCGACGAGCGGATTGAGGAGAAGCACCGCGTCGTTTTTCTAGAAAATCAGTATCTCAAGCTGATGGTCATGCCGGCGTTCGGAGGGCGTATTCAGTATGCCTACGATAAAACCAATGATTACCCCTTCATCTATCACAACCGGGTGATCAAACCCGCGCTGGTCGGGCTGGCCGGTCCGTGGCTTTCGGGCGGAATCGAGTTCAACTGGCCGCAGCATCATCGGCCCGGCACTTATTGTCCGGTCGATTTCACCATTACGGAAAGGGCGGATGGCAGCATGACGCTTTGGCTTAGCGAGCTGGAGCCCATGTG
>Ga0070741_10002103_pt1 | contig 55510 bp, 55 predicted proteins | sample Coa_R1_4_FD_66440 | JGI IMG/M metagenome (GOLD analysis project Ga0070741, IMG submission 66440) | Surface soil microbial communities from Centralia Pennsylvania, which are recovering from an underground coalmine fire - Coalmine... | ecosystem: Environmental > Terrestrial > Soil > Unclassified ... | reverse complement strand
CACGAAGGCGATCACGCTCGCCCCGTTGATCCGAGGTCGGGACTTTATCCGGGGGAAGTAGCTAATACACCGCGTCCGTGGACCCAGTGTTTCAGTCTTGCCGTCGGCTCAGGACAAGCGGCACTCAGACTGCGATCGCGGTCGCGTTGACGACGGTCTTGACGACAACGACGTCTGACGAACCCCGCTCAGGCGACCAGTCTGATCGCGATGACATCGATCTCGACGCGGATGCCCTCAAGCTGCGACCCGACGGTCGTGCGTGCCGGGAAGGGTTGGGGCATGAGCTCCCGGTACACGCGGTTAAAGGCGTCGCGGTCGCGGAGGTCGGCGAGGTGCGCGCTAACCTTCACCACGTCGTGCAGCGTCGCTCCGCCCGCCCGAAGCACGCGTTCGATGTTCTGGATGACGACCCGTGTTTGGGCCTCGATGCCGTCGGGGATTGTCTTCGTCGTCGGATCGCGTGGTATCTGACCGGACACGAAGAGCAGTGGACCCGCGGCGATCGCGTGTGAGAGCGGGGCCGCGGGCGCCGGCATGTCTGGGGCCGTGATCTGTTCCTTAGTGGACGCCATCGCTATCTCGCCTCCCGTGTGAGAGCTGTCTGGGCACCGCGTTCGCGGCGAAGTCGGTCACGAAGTCGACGTAGAACCGGGCCATCTCCCTGAACCCGGGCAGCTTCCCGCCCCCGTCGATGACGATGTGCTCGTCCGGCAGGCCCACGCCGGCGCCGTGGCCGATGCCCGTCCCGAAGACCACGGGCATGCCGAACTCGTGAGCGAAGATGGACCACGGCCCGCCGTAGCCCTGGCCCGGCCACACCACCAGGCGACCGCCCGCGCGCCCGACGGCGCGCACGAACGACTGCACGAGCGGCGCGGAGTACGGCGTGCGCGAGCCCGGATAGGCGCTGAGCACGTCGACCTCGACGTCGCCGAAGCCGTGGCTCTCGAGGTGCGCGCGGAGCGCGTCGACGATCTCACGCGGAGACGCGGTCGTGACCAGCCGGGCGTCGAGGCGTGCAGTCGCGATCTGCGGGATGGTGTACGTCCGCGTGCCGGGGCCGGTGTAGCCGGCGGATATGCCCTGAATGTTCAGCCCCGAGCCGTAGACGTAGCGCGTGAGGACCTCCCGCCCGTCCACGTCGCCGGCGAAGCGCCGCACGCCGCTCCCCGCGAGGCCGGGGATCGCGCGGTCCCACCCGAGGGGCGTGAGCTCGGACGCGAGCGCCTCCAGCAGCGGGCGCTCGTCGGGCGGGACCTCGACGGGCGCGATGCGCGAGCGCCAGCCGTCGATCGCGATCTCTCCGTCGCGGTCGTACAGCGTGCCGATCGCCTGCGCGAGCCGCAGGGCCGGGCTGTCCACGAGCGGACGCGTGGCGCTGTGCGCGGGCGCGTCCACCGGCCCGCGGCCCCAGCGCGCGCCGGAGGCACGCAGCTCGAAGGTGATGAAGCTCTTGTAGCCAAGCACGAGCGGCAGCTCGCCCGCAGCGTTCTGGGACGCGCGGAAGTAAATGAGCCCGTCCGCGCGCCGCAGCCGCTCCCGATAGCGCTCGATGAGCTCCGCGTAGGACTGGCTGCCGAGGATCTCGTCGCCCTCGGCGAGGAACATGACGTTGACCGGGAGCGTGCCGTGCACGGCCTTGAGCGCGCGCAGCGCGGCGAGCCACGCCGTGTCGGGACCTTTGGGAACGTGCGCGCCGCGGCCGTACAGCACCGCGGGCGCCTCGCCACGCGGCTCGATGAGGGCGCCGAAGGGATCGCGGGTCCACGCGGCACGGTCGCCCACGGCCCGCACGTCGTACATGTTGTAGTTCACGAGCGTGAGCGGGGCGCCCGCGTCGAAGTACGCCCAGACGCCAGGGAACGTCGCCGTCTCCACGGTCTCGACCTCGTGACAGCCGAGCGCGCGGTAGCGATCAGCGACGTGCTCGGCGCACTCGCGCATCCCCGTGCCGTCGACGCTGACGCTGGGGAGCCGCACGTAGCGCTGGAGCGCGGCGATGCTTTCGTCGAGATGGTCGTCGATGTGCCGGTAGACCTGCTGGAGATCCAACTTCATCCTCCCTCGGATCGGCGCGCTGCGCGGAAGAGACGGATCGGACTGTGCGTCGCGGCGCGGGTCGGATATCGGACGACGTCGCGCATCGTCTCGATGAGGCGGCTGTTGAAGGCGTCGTCGATGCCGTCGACGAACGGGACCGCGTAGCGGGTCGGCCCGTCGATCGCACCCGCGGCGACGGCGCCGTCCATGACGCGCCGGTAGGCCGCGCCGCTGATGAGCACCGCCGGGTCGTGCGTGAGGTATGAGAGACAGGCCGCGATGCCGTAGGCGCCCCAGTCGGAGGTGCTCGTGGTGACGGTGACGTCGGCCGGCGTCGGACACGCGGTCCCGCCGCCGCAGCCGCAGCCGCACGTCGCGCCGGCTGGCGTCTCGGCGCGCACGACGTCGTACACCGCGCCCATACCCAGCTCGTTGCCGAAGTCGCCGACGCCCACGGTGAGCGCGCCGGCGCTGGCCACCTCCTGGTAGAGGAAGTCGAGCGGCGCGATCTCCGCCGTGACGTTCTTGCCCATCGCGTAGTGGTACTCGCCCTTCTCGTTCGCCCCGGGACGCTCGACCGCGACGCAGGCGGCGGGCGCGATCGTCCGCGCGAGCGTCGCCGCGCGCGCCGGCGCTGACGCGCGGTCGCCCTGGAACGGGATGACGACCGCGGCGTGCGGGTCATCGGGGGCCGCGTCGAGGTCGGGCGCGACGTTGAGTCCGGCCCCGCGGAGCGCCGCGGCGAGCGCCGCGACCACCTCCGGCTCGCAGACGAACACCGGCAGCGCGCCGCAGGCGCGCTCGAGCGCGGCGGCGAGCACGGCGCTTCCCGTGAGCCCGTCGGTCTCCGGGTACGGCTTCGGGCTCAGGAACCCGGTGAGCATGAGCACGCGCTGCCGCTCCTGAAGGCGCTGGTGGAGCGCCCGCGCCGCGGCGAGCGTGAGCGGCTCGCCCTGCTTCGACCGCGCCGTCTCGTAGATGATCCGGAGCACGCCGTCACCGCGCATGTCCAGCGTCGCGAGCCGATCGACGTTCTCGCCGACCGCGAGGTCGACCACCCGCGCCGCGCGCTCGGTCAGTGCCTGCGACGTATCGATGGTGGTCACGTTCCTGTCTCCTCGTGAAGATCTCGGGCGGCGAGCCGCTCCGGCATGCTGTCGAGCAGCTGTCGGGTGACGGCGTGGGAAGGTGCGCTGAAGACCGCCTCCGTCGCGCCGGTCTCGACGATGCGGCCACGGTGGATCACGACGACGCGGTCGCACATCGCGCGGACGAGGCCGAGGTCGTGACTGATGAGCAGCACGCTCGATCCGATCTCCCGCTGCACGTCGCGCAGGAGGTTGAGGATCTGGCCGGCCACGGACACGTCGAGCGACGAGACTGGCTCGTCGGCGATGAGCAGCTCCGGACGCAGCGCGATCGCGCGCGCGATCGCGACGCGCTGCCGCTGGCCCCCCGAGAGCTGGTGCGGGAGCTTATCGATGAACGCCGCCGCCGGTGTGAGGCCGACCCGCTCCAGCAGGCGGATGATCTCGGCGCGTCGCGCGTCTCTGTCGAGCGGTCGGTGCACGCGGAACGGCAGAGACAGCGTCTCGCCGAGGCGGTGCCGCGGGTTCAGCGAGGCGTAGGGATCCTGAAACACGAAACCGAGCCGGCCGCGGAGTGTCCGAAGACCGCGCTCAGGCCTGCCGTCGACACGCTGGCCCAACGTGACGACGGAGCCGGCGGTCGGCCTGAGCAGGCCGGTCGCGATCCTCGCGATGGTGCTCTTGCCGGAGCCGCTCTCGCCGACCAGGCCCAGCGTCTCACCCGCGTCCATCGCGAGCGAGACGGCATCGAGCGCCAGGATTGTCGAGCGGGAGCGCTCGAGGAGGCCGCCCGACACGTACGCCTTGGTCACGCGATCGAGCTCGAGCACCGTCATCGTGGCGCCTCGAGCCAGCAGGCCGCCCGTCCGCCCTCCGCGACGGACAGGAGCGGTGGCGCCTCCGCGCAGCGCTCGAAGCGGTAGGCGCACCGCTCCGCGAAGCGGCATCCGGTCGGCGGGTACCTGCGGTCCGGCGGGACCCCCGGGATCGTCGGGAACCGGCGCTGCTCGTCGAGAACTCGGCTGCTCGCGCGCAGCAGCGCCTGTGTGTAGGGATGCCTCGGGGCGCGGAAGATCCGCTCCGTGCGGCCCGACTCGACGAAGAGCCCGGCGTACATGACGTAGACGCGCTCGCACATGAGCCGGATCACCGAGAGGTCATGGCTGATGAGGAGCAGCGAGGAGCCGAGCCGGCGGACGGTCCGCGAGAGGAGCGTCAGGATCTGCGCCTGCACCGTGACGTCGAGCGCGGTCGTCGGCTCGTCGGCGATGAGCAGACCGGGCCGCGCGATCACGGCCATCGCGATCACGACGCGCTGGCGCTGCCCGCCCGAGAGCTGGTGCGGGTATTTCCGCGCGAATTGCCGCCCGGGCGTGAGGCCGAGCTGCTCGAACAGCTCCTCGGTCCGCGCCCGTGCCTCGCGCGCCGACGCGCGTCCGTGCGCGGTTAGGACCTCGGCGACCTGATCGCCGACGCGCAGGACCGGATTGAGGAACGTGAACGGGTCCTGGTACACCATCGAGAGCCGCACGCCGCGCATGCGCTCACGTTCCGCCTCGTCGAGCGTGACGAGGTCGACGTCCTCGAAGCGGATATGGCCCGCGCTGATCCGACCGGGCGGGGAGAGCAGCCCCGCGATCGCGAACGCCGCGCTCGACTTGCCGCTACCCGACTCGCCGACGATGCCGACGCGCTCGCCGGCTGCGACCTCGAAGTCGATGCCGTCGACCGCGACGAGGGACCCGTCGCCGGACGGGTACTCGACGCGGAGGCCCTCGACGGCGAGGACCGTGCCATCCGCGCTCATCGGCGGAGCCTCGGGTTCAGCACGTCGTTGAGCCCGTCGCCCACGAGGTTCATCGCGACCACGAGCAGCGCGACCACCAGGCCGGGGAAGAGGCTCATCCACCAGCCGGCGTAGAGGAACTGCACCGACTCCTGGAGGATCCGTCCCAGGCTCGGAACGTTCGGATCGGAGAGCCCGAGGAACGCGAGCCCGGCCTCGAGCAGGATCGCGCTGCCGACGTTGAGCGACGCGATCACGATCATCGGCGACACGGCGTTCGGCAGGATCTCGCGGACGATCTGGTGGAGCGCGGACGCGCCGACGACCCGGGCGGCGAGGACGTACTCAGCCTCGCGCCGCGCGAGGAACTCCGCGCGCAGCACGCGCGCCGAAGGCGGCCAGCTGAGGACGCCGATCGCGACGGCGGCGACCGTGACGTGCTGGCCGAAAAGCGCGACGAGGAGGATCGCGAGGAAGACCCGCGGGATCACCTGGAACAGCTCGGTGACGCGCATGGTCACGTCGTCCACGAGACCGCCGAAGTATCCCGAGAGGGAGCCCGCGACGAGCCCGATGGCGAGCGCGATCGCCGACGCGGTCACGCCGATGAGCAGCGACACGCGCGCGCCGTAGAGCACCTGCGCGAGCACGTCCCGGCCCAGGTCGTCCGTCCCCATTGGATGCACGGGGCCGGGCGGCCGCAGTGGCAGGCCGGTCCCGCGCAGCGGGTCGTACGGCGTCAGGAGCGGCGCGAAGACCGCCGCGAGGACGAGCGTGACCAGGAGAGAGAGTCCGACGATCGCCGCCGGGCTCTCGGCGAACGCGCGCGCGACGACGAGGCGCGGCCGGCGCGTGTCGACTCCGAGGACGACCGTCTCAGCCATAGCGGATCCTCGGATCGACGACCGTGTAGAGCAGATCGGTGAGCAGGTTCGCCACGACGACCGTGGAGGTGACGAGGATGAACAGCCCGGTGATCACGGGGTAGTCGCGAGCACTGATGGCGTCGAAGGTGAGCCGGCCGAGACCGGGCCAGCCGAAGACCGTTTCGACGACGACGAAGCCGGCGACGAGCCAGCCGAGCTCGAGCCCAAAGACGGTGATCACCGGCAGCAGCGCGTTCCGGAGCGCGTGCCGGTACGTGACCCGCCTCGGCGCGAGCCCCTTTCCTCTGGCGGCGACGATGTAGTCCTGAGCGAGCACCTCGATCATCGCGGCCCGCGTGAGCCGTGAGATGAGCGCGATCTCGATGAGGCCCAGCGTGAGGGCCGGCAGCACGAGGTGCCAGGCGATGTCGGCGACGTACGCGATGCCGGTGGCGCCGATCCGAGAGGTCATGCCGAGGATCGGGAACCAGCCGAGCATGACGCCGAAGAGCAGGATGAGGATCTGGCCCAGCCAGAAGGCCGGGACGCTGTAGCCGACGAGCGAGGCGACCGTGACGAGGCTCCACCCCGGCCGACCCCGCCCGACCGCCGTGCGGACGCCGATCCACACGCCGACGACCATCGCGACGGCGAGCGAGGTTCCCATGAGCAGGAGCGTCGGGGGTAGCCGGCTGGCCATCACTGTCGCGACCGGCGCCTGGTACGTGAACGAGTAGCCGAGATCGCCGCGCGAGAGCCGCTCGAGGTACCGGAGGAGCTGGACCGGGAGCGGCTGGTCGAGCCCGAGCTGCGCGCGGAGTAGCGCCTGGTACTCCGGCGTCGAGCGTTCGCCCGCAAGGATGCCGATGGGATCGCCGGGTGCGAGGTGGATGAGGAAGAAGGTGAGGACGACCGCCGTGACGCACACGACGGCCGCCCACACCACTCGGCGGGCGAGGTACCAGCCCAGCCCCGACATCAGCGCGCCCGATCCTCGCGGACGGCTACGCGCCCTTCCAGGTCTCCGTCCAGTTCAGGTAGCGGTCGTCCGGCGCCGTGAAGGCGTTGCGGAACTCGTTGCGGTATCCGCTGATGAAGATCGGCTCCCACAGCGGGATGAGCGGCAGGTCCGCCATGATCTGCTGCTGGATCTTCTTGTACAGATCCATCCGGTCCTTGCGCTCGACGGTGCGCTGCGCCTGCGCGGTGAGCGAGTCCACGGTGTCGTTCGAATAGCCCTGGGCGTTCGAGAAGTATGCGCGGTTGATCCCGGTCGTTCCGAGCCACGCGGGAAGCTGGAGGCTAGGCTCCGGACCGAGCGGCATGGAGTAGATCGCGAGATCGAAGTCCCAGCGCTTGAAGATCGCGTCGAGCGTCGTCGTCGTCTCCGCGGCGACGATGGTGACGTCAATGCCGACGTCGGCGAGGTTCTCCTTCACGATCTGCGCCGTCTTCGCGAACTGATCGACGCTCGCGACCACCCGCAGATTGAGCGGGAACCGCGTCCCGCTGCCGGCGCGGCGGTAGCCGGCGGCATCGAGCAGATCGTTCGCCTTCTGGACGTCGCGCTTCAGCTCGGGGAGCGAGCTGTCGAAGTACGGCGACGTGGTGCCGATGGGCCCGCGCGCGGTGACGGTCTGGTCGAACGCGATGCTCTGCACCATCCGCGGCCTGTCCACGGCGATGTTGATCGCCTGGCGGACCTTGAGGTCGCGCAGCGGCGCATTGCGGAGGTTCGGCCACAGGTCGAGCGTGCGCGCGAGCACGGACGGTGAGAGCGTCGTGATGCCGGAGACGCTCTTGAGCCGCTGCGCATCGACCGGCGGGATCCGTGTGAGCAGGAAGCTGATGTCGCCCTGCTGGAGCGCGGCGACCGCAGCGGCCGCGTTCGGGATCGTGCGGAACACGATCTCGTCGAGATACGGCAGGTCCTTCTGCCAGTAGCTCGAGTTTCGCGCGAGCGTCAGGTGGTCGCCGCGTGCCCACTCCTTGAACATGAACGGGCCAGTCCCTACGGGTTCCGAGTTGGCGTTGTTCGTCCTGGGGTCGGTGCCCGAGTAGATGTGCTTCGGCAGGATGTTGAAGTTGGGGTCGCCGAGATACGCCATGAGAGCGCCCACCGGCTGGCGGAAGTGGAAGACGACCTTCCCCTCCGGCGCGTCGATTGACTCGAGGTCCTTCATCACAAGCGTGTACGTATTGGAGTACTTGGGGCCCGCCTCCTCGAAGGTGTAGCGGATGTCGTCCGAGGAGAACGGCTTGCCGTCGTGCCACTTCACGCCCTGTGCCAGTGTGAACTCGAACGTCTTCCCGTCCGGTGAGATCTTCCACGAACGTGCCAGCCAGGGGATGGGCTGGAAGTCCTTGTCGTACTTCACGAGCGTGTCGAAGATCTGGTTGCTCGGATAGAAGGTCTGGAGCACCTGGCTCGTCATCGGGTTGAGGTTCGGCGCGTCGGCGTCCATCGCGACGATGAACGATCCGCCCTTCTTTGGGCTCGAATCCCCGCCGACGCCGCCCGTGCCCGGGGCGCACGCCGCGGCGAGCGGGCCGCCGAGGACGAGCGCCAGGCCGCCGAGCCCGACCCCCTGGATGAACTCACGCCGCGTCCTGTCCGAAGGATTGCGCCTGCGCTCTGCCATGGCGGTCTTCCCCTCCGTCACCGTGCTCCTCGCGTCCCGGGCGCGCCCGGTCGCGGGCAGGCATGTAATGCCTCGGGGGCTACCCACTGTCCAATAGATAACTTCACTATCACTTATGCTTTCGGCTTATCAGATGCTGGAGTTGCGGCAGCTTGAGGCGTTCGTCGTCCTCGCGGAGGAGCTCCATTTCACGCGGGCCGCCGGCCGTCTCGGCATGTCGCAGCCCCGGCTCAGCCAGGTCCTGAAGCGCATCGAGCGCGAGCTCGACGTGCAGCTCTTGCTCCGGACCCGGCGGCGCGTGGAGCTGACCGCGGCGGGGCGGGTCCTGCTCGAGGAGGGCCGGCGAACCCTCGCGCAAGCACGGACCGCGCAGGCGCTCGCGCAGTCCGCGCACGGCGGCCGGACTGGAACTCTGCGGGTGGGGTTCATCGAGGCGTCGGTGCACTGGCTGCTGCCGATCGTCGTCCGGCGGTTCCGTGAGGCCTACCCGGATGTCACGATCGTGCTGACCGGGATGGTCTCGACGGAGCAGCCGGCGGCGCTCGAGCGCGGCGACATCGATCTAGGCATCCTGCGCCTCGTTCCGATGGGCCCGGCCCTGACGTTCGAAGAGATCCGGAAGGAGCGGTTGGTCCTGTACCTCCCGCGCGGCCACCCGCTCACGCGTGAGGGTCGCGTCGCGGTTGCGCAGCTCCGCCACGAGCGCTTCGCCTACACACCGCGGCGGATCTCGCCGGACCTCTTCGACAAGGTTCTCGGCATCTGCCTGTCGCACGGGTTCTCGCCGGACATCGTCCAGGAAGCGACGGAACTGCAGACGGTCCTCGCCCTCGTCGCCGCCGGCGTCGGGGTCACAATAGCCGTCGAGTCGCTCAAGCCCATCGCGGGCAGGCACGTCGTCACTCGTGTCTTGGACGACCCGACGGCCTGGGTGTCTATCGGCGTCGCGTGGAGCCGCAACGACCGCAACCCCGCGCTGCCGGCTCTGCTGGACGTGATCCGATCGCAGACCCGGCGCGGGGCGAAAACGGCGAGAGCCCGCGGAGCAGACACCATGGCAAGCTCTGGCTGACGTGACTTCCGACGGTTCCAATTGCACCGGGCCGCCGCGCTCCAAAGGTGCGGACCTTCTCGGCCACTCGCTCGACTCGGGCCAGGACCGGGAGACAATGAGAAACAGTTGCTCGGGCAAGGTGGCAAATAGACCTGACCGTATCGATTGGTCCGAGCCCTCGTAGCTGACCACCATTTTGACCACCATGCCCGGACACGTATGGCTATGAGCTGAAACACCTGGACAACGAAGTCAGAGCGTGGAAACCTCCTGACACGCCAGCGCACCGGATCGAGCGCATTCGTAAACCGCCGGTCGGCAGTTCGAGTCTTCCCGTCGGCTCAGGTCGTATCTCGTCCTGCCCCTCGTCGACATGCTGGCGGCGCTCGCCGCCTGACGCTTCGACGCGCGGCTAACCGTCTCGGATTCGGTCGTCGCGACGCTGCTGCAGTTTGGCCTCGTCGCGTGGGGCGACTCGGTCGAGAGTGCGATCGACGCACTCGCGGCCGAACTCGCCGACTACCGCGAGGACTTCTTCTCGGACTTCGACCTCTACCGGCACACCGATCGCGTAGCGCACCTGCCGTGGCCGCTGCGCTTCGCGCTCACCGCGCCCGCAGATCGCGCCTCGCTCCTTGGTTGAAGGTGGTTTTCCGTTGCCTTCGTACCGGTGGCTCGCGGTACCGAGGGCCGCTCCGGCGTGAGTGGAGTATTGCCGCGTCAGGCGTCAGGAGCGCTTCGCCGCGCTGCGAACGCGTCCGGTGTGGTCGCTGATGCGCGACAACGCGCTCGCGCTCGGCCCCGAGCCGCGTGCGCTCGCGGCATATGAGCCGCGACCGGAGCGGTTCTCACGCCTGCGTATGCCGGTACTGCTCCTTCTCGGCGGCGCGAGCGACGCGGCGATGAGGGCCACCGTCCAGAAGATCCGCGACGCGATCCCCCAGAGCGAGCTCGTGCTTCTTGCGGGCCAGCGGCACGCGGCGATGTACGGCGCACCCGAGCTCTTCGCGGAGGAGATCCTCCGGTTCGTCGCCTCCCGAGAACCCCGCGGGTGAGCGCGGCGTCGATGCGCTCACCGAGACCCATCCGCCTCGGCCGCTCTGCGCAGCGGCTTCCCCGACGGACCGCGCGGGAGCTCAGGCACGATCTCGATGCGCGCCGGGACCTTGAACGACGCGAGCAGTCCGCGGCAGTGCGCGGCGAGATCCTCCGCGCGAGCGGTCGCGCCGGGACGCAGCGTGACCTGGGCGACGGGCACCGTGCCCCAGCGCTCGTGTGGCGCGCCGCGCACGAGCGCCTCCGCGACGGCGTCGTGATCGAGGAGTGCGCGCTCGACCTCGGCCGGTGACACGTTCTCGCCGCCCGAGACGATGAGCAGGTCGCGCCGGCCGGTGACGTGGAGCTCGCCGCGCTCGTCGAGCACGCCGAGGTCGCCTGTGCGCAGCCACCCGCGATCCAGGGCGCGCGCGCTCTCCTCAGGGCGCGCGTGGTAGCCGGCCATGACCGTGGGCCCGCGCACCAGGATCTCGCCCTCCGCCCCCGGCCGCGCGCTCGCGCCATCGCGCTCGATGCGCACCTCCGTCACCGCGAGCGGCGGCCCGCAGGACGCATCCGGGACCGCGCTATCAGCCTGCGTCGCGACCTGCGACGCGGCTTCGGTGAGACCGTAGGTGCACGCGACCGGGATACGCTCCCGCCGGCAGTCGTCCAAGAGCGATCGCGGCGCGGGACCGCCGCCAAGGAGCACTCGCCGCAGGCTGGGCGGGAAGGGCCGACCGCCGCGTGCGTCGAGCATCCGCCGCAGACTGTCGGCGACCACGGAGACGAGGCTCGCGCCGCGCTCGTCGATCGCCGCGTTCGCGGCCGTTGGGTCGAAGGACGGAAGAAGCACGATCGGCGCGGCGGAGAGCGCCGCGCGGTGGACGATCGCGAGCCCGCCGATGTGCGCGAGCGGCAGCGCGAGCAGCCAGACGTCGTCGTCGCGTGTGCCGAGCCGGAGCGCAGATCCGACCGCGCTCCACCAGTGGTTCGCGTGCGTCAGCACGACGCCCTTCGGCAGCGCGCTCGTCCCTGACGTGTACACGATGCCCTGCGCGTCGGCGAGTCGCACCGCTGGCACGGGCCCCCGTCGTGCTCGCGCGTCGGCGAGCGTGCCGAGCGCGACGACTGCGAGGCCGTCGATCTCGCCGCTCGCGGCGCGCGCGCTGGCGGCGGAAGCCTCGTCGTGGAGCAGGAGGCGCGCGCCTGAATCGCGCAGGGTGAACACCAGCTCCGCTGTGGTGTGGCGCGGATGCAGCGGCACGAGCACGGCGCGCGCGCGCCGTGCGGCGTGCACGGCAACGACCGCGTCGGCGCCGTTGCGCGCGAGCAGCGCGACGCGCTCGCCCGGGCGGACGCCGAACACGCGCAGGGTCGCCGCGGCGCGCGAGGCCGCGGCCTCGAGGACGGCATAGGAAAGGGGTCCGCCCTCGCCGAGGAGTGCCGGGCGATCGGCTGCGAGCGCGGCCGCGCGGGCGAGCGGATCGGGGACGAGCCGCGCGCTCACGGGAAGCGGCGGAACCGGCGGAAGTCCGGACGGCGCTTCTCGACGAACGCATCGCGTCCCTCGCGCGCCTCCTCGGAGAGATAGAAGAGGAGCGTGGCATCGCCGGCGAGCTGCTGGAGGCCGGCGAGCCCGTCGCTCTCGGCGTTGAACGCGGCCTTCAGGAAGCGGATCGCCGTGGGGCTGTTGTCGAGGATCTCCGTCGCCCAGCGCACCGTCTCCTCTTCGAGGCGCTCGAGCGGGACGACCGCGTTCACCAGACCCATCGCGAGAGCCTCCTGCGCGGTGTACTGGCGGCAGAGGTACCAAATCTCGCGCGCTTTTTTGTGGCCGACGATGCGCGCGAGGTACCCCGCGCCGTACCCGCCGTCGAAGCTGCCCACGCGCGGTCCGGTCTGGCCGAACACCGCGTTCTCCGCGGCGATCGTGAGATCGCAGACGACGTGGAGCACGTGGCCGCCGCCGATCGCGAAACCCGCGACCATGGCGATCACCGGCTTGGGGATGACGCGGATGAGACGCTGGAGGTCGAGGACGTTGAGGCGCGGCGTGCCCTGCTCGTCGGCGTACCCGCCGGACGTGCGCACCCGCTGGTCGCCGCCGGCGCAGAACGCTTCGCCCCCGGCGCCGGTCAGGATCACGACGCCGATGTCCGGATCGTCACGCGCGAGGGTGAACGCCTCGATGAGCTGCGCGACCGTCCGCGGTCGGAAGGCGTTGCGCACCTCCGGGCGGTCGATGATCACCTTCGCGATACCGCCCGCGATGTCGTAGCGGACGTCGCTCCATTCACGCGCTCGCTGCCACTGCGTCGTCATATCCGTGCCTCCGTCGTGGTCGTGATCTCGGTCGCGATCGCGCGCGCGGCCGGAGCGGCGCGCAGGAACTCGGCGATGAGCGCCGCCAGCTCGGGCGGACGCTCGCGATGCACGGCGTGACCGGTCTCGGGCAGGGCGACGTGGCGCGCGCCGGCGATGCGCGACACGAGGTCCGCGGCGAGGGCACCGTAGCGCGCATCTTGTGCGCCCGTCACCACGAGCACCGGCGCGCGGATCTCGCCCAGACGATCCCACAGCGGCTCCATCGCGCCCTGCCCCATGCCGTGGAGGCTGTTGGCGAGGCCACGCGGCCGCTGTGCGAGCCGCTCGCGGCGGAGCGCCGCGCGGCGCGCGGCGGGAAGCGCGCGCTCCGACGCGAAGAGCTCCAACGACTCCCACTCGTCCACGAAGCGCCGGGTCCCCTCGCGTTCGATGCGCTCGGCGAACGCGAGGTCGCTCGTGCGCCGCATCCGCCGCTCGGCCGGATCGGCGATCCCGGCCGAGGCGCTCACCAGGATGAGCGCGCCGACGCGCCCGGGCGCGTCGAGGACGGTGCGCAGCGCGACGCGTCCGCCGAGCGAGTAACCCACCAGATGCGCCCGCGCGATGCCGAGCGCGTCGAGCACGGAACAGAGATCCCCAGGGACGCGCTCCATCGCGTAGCGAGCCGCGTCGTCGGGCGCGCCGCTGCGACCGTGTCCGATGAGGTCGACCGTGACCGTGTGGAGCGAGCCGCGGAGGGCTGCGACGAGTGGATTCCACGCGCGCCCTGACTCGGTGAATCCGTGCAGCAGCAGGGTGGCCTCACCGCTGCCGCGCGCCTCGACGTGCAGCGCGAGATCCCCGGCGACGTGGACCATCACGCGAGCACGGACTCCGCGGCCCGCGCCACGGCTTCCCAGGCCGCGCGATGCAGGGCCACGTTGCGTTCGCGCTCGGTACGCACCTCGACGATGCTGACGCCGTCGGCCGCGAACGCCGCGTCCAGCAGCTCCGGCAGCTCGTGCGCGTCGCGCGCGCGGGCGAAGCCGACGCCGAACAGATCGCGCACGTGCGAGAGATCGAGACCGTGGGGCGTGCTGAAGAGGCGCTCGAACTGCGCGCGGTGCCGCGCGACCGGCAAGAAGGAGAAGATCCCTCCGCCATCGTTGTTCACGAGGAGGATCGTGGCGCGCAGACCGTGTGCGCGCGCGGCGACAAGTCCGCCGAGGTCGTGGACGAAGGAGACGTCGCCGATCGCGAGCGCGACCGGTCCGGCTGACCCCGCCGAGATCCCGAGCGCGGTGGAGAGTACGCCGTCGATGCCGCTCGCGCCGCGGTTGCCCAACACGCGCAGCGCGCGGGCGGAGCCGCGCGCGAACGCATCGAGATCGCGCACCGGCATGCTGTTGCCCGCTACGAGCGTCGCGCCGTCGGGGATCCGCGCCGCGAGCTGCGCGATCGCCCGTCCCTCGAAGGGCTCGTCGAGGCCGTCGAGCCACGCGTCCAGCGCGTCGCCCGCGCGCCGGTCGGCGTCGCGCCAGCGCTCGCTCCACTCGCTCGCGACGCCGGACCGCGCGCCAAGCGCAGCGGCGAGCGCGTCGCAGGACAGGCGCAGGTCGCCGGAGACCAGGTCCCGCGCGACGAAGGTGGGATCGTTCCACCGCGCGTCGCCCGGGATCAGCACCTGGCGCGCGCGGGCGTGCCGCGCGAGGTAGTCCAGCAGCGGCTTGGAGGTCGGGGTATCGCCGATGCGCAGGACGATGTCCGGCGCGAACGCGCTCGCGATCGCCTCGGCGCGCAGGAGCGCGTCGTAGCGGTCGATGACGAGCGAGCGGTCGTGCGGGCCGAAGCGCGCGAGCGATAGCGGATCGGCGATGACCGGGAAGCCGGTGATCCGCGCGAGCCGCACGAGCGTGGCCGGCAGCCGCGGGTCGTCCTGCGGCCCGCAGACGATGAGCCCCCGCTCGGCGTGGGCACAGTCCGCGGCGAGCGCCGCGACGGCGTCCTCGTCCGGCGGTCGCGGTGCCGCGCGCAGTCGCACCTCGCCAAATACGCGGACCGGAGGCAGCGTGTCCGGATCGGGGACGAGCGGCTCGCGCAGCGGCACGTTGAGGTGCACCGGACCCGCGGGCGCGCTGGTGGCGTCGGCGATCGCGCGCAGTGCGACGCTTCGCACGTATCCTTCACCTTCCGCGTCGTCGTCCACGATCGCGAGCTCGTGCGTCCACTTCACGTAGGTGCCGTACAGGCCCTGCTGGTCGATGGTCTGCGGCGCGCCGGCGTCGCGCAGCTCCGGCGGGCGGTCCGCGGTGATGACGACGAGCGGCACGCGGGCCTGGCGAGCCTCGACGACGGCCGGGAGGAAGTTCGCGGCCGCTGTGCCCGACGTGGCGAGCAGCACGACCGGGGCGCGAGTGGCGCGAGCCAGACCGAGCCCGAAGAACGCGGCGGAGCGCTCGTCGAGGTGGGGCCAGACGCGGATGGCTGGATGACGCTCCAGCGCGATCGCGAGGGGCGCGGACCGCGATCCCGGCGCAAGGCACGCGTCCCGCACCCCGCCGGCCGCCAGCGCGCCGATCAGCGCGGCGACGGCGCGGGCGGTCGCCACGGGATCCGATCTCACCGCGCACCGAGCGCATCGAGCATCGGGACCAGCTTCGCGTCGGACTCGGCGAGCTCCGCGTCCGGATCGGAGCCCGCGACGATCCCGCATCCCGCGAAGAGCCAGGCCTCGTGCGCTCTCGCGAGCGCGCCGCGAAGCGCCACGACGAGCTCGCCATCGCCTCGCTCGTCGATCCAGCCGAGCGCGCCGCCGTACCAGCCGCGATCGAATGGCTCGCGCTCGGCGAGCGCGCGCATTGCCGCGGCGCGGGGCGCTCCGCAGACAGCGGGAGTCGGATGCAGCGCCGCCGCGAGATCGAGGAGCTCGATGCCTGGCCGCGCGGTGCCGCGCACCTCGGACGCGAGGTGCCAGAGCGTCGCGAGGGCCATGAGACGCGGGGGTCCGCTCGCCCTGACCGCGTCGCAACAGCTCTCGAGCGCGGCGCGCGCCGCACGCGCGACGAGCTCGTGCTCCCGCTGATCCTTCTCGCTCCGCACGAGCGCGAGCGCGGCGGCCGCGTCATGGTCCTCGTCTACCCGTGGTGCGGTGCCGGCGACGCAGCTCACGCGGGCGGTCCCGCTGTCCAGCGACACGAGCGATTCCGGAGTCGCGCCGAGCAGCAGCGAGTGGCCGCGAGCGACGGCGTACACCGTGCAGCCGGGACTGCGCCGCGCCAGGATCGCGAGTGTCGCCTCCGCCGCATCTGCACGCACGCGCAGGCGCACCGCGCGCGCGAGCACGATCTTCTCGAGCTCTCCGCGACGGATCTCGTCGCGCGCGCGCGCGACCTGCGCGCGCCACACGTCACGCGCGGGCAGCTCACCGGTCCGCTCGGCCCGGCTCGGTTCAGGGTCGGCGCTGCTCGACGCGGCCGCCAGCGTGGCCCCGATGCGGGCGAGGTCTTCGTCCGCCGACGCGTCATCCGCCCGAGCCGCGGCGCGCGCGACCGCTCGGCCATCCTTCCATTCGACGAGCAGGCGCGGGACCACGAGCAGCGCTCGAGGGAAGTCCGTCCAGACGGGTCCTGGTGCCGGCACGATCCGCTCGTCGAACGAGAAGCCGACGAACGCGCGCAGGCCGGTCGCACCTGCCGCGCCCGCACGCAGATCCGACCATCCGCGGCGCAGCGCGACGATCCGATCGGCGCCGCTGGCGGTCAGCGTCGCCGCATCTCCGGCCGCAAGGCGCGCCATCCCGTCGGCGGGGCGCAGCCACAGCGCGGCGTTGTGACCTGCTGCGCGGACGGCACGGAACGCCGCCGTCGCATCGCACTGCCAGAGGGCGATCGTGGCGCTCACCAGGTCGTCCGCTCGAGCTTCGCGGCGGGCGAGCCGTAGCGCGCTCACGAGGTCCTCGCGCAGCGCGACCGCGTCGCTCACGCTCGTGCCCCCACGCTGCGCAACAACAGCGCGCGCAACTCGGGCACCGCCGCGGTCAGCGGATCCGGTCTGCCGGTGTGGAGCCACCGCAGCACGAGCTCGTGGATCGCGCCGAGCCAGGCGTACGCCGCGAGCTCCGTGTCGATCGGCGCGATCGAGCCGTCGCGCACCGCGTCGTCGAGACGGCCGGCGATGAAGGAGGCGAGGCGGCGGTGCAGCTCGAAGAGCCGGGGATCGAATCCGTGACCGAGCGCCGGAGCCTCCATGACGACGATGCGCGCGAGCGTGCGGTGTTCCTCGAGCACCGCGAACGCCGCGGCGAGCGCAGCGTCCACGCGGTCGAGCGCGCCCGACGACCGCGCGACATCGCGCTCCACGCGCCCGAGGAGCACCGCGCCGAAGCGGTCGAGGAGCGCGAGGAAGATCCCCTCCTTGCTCCGAAAGAAGTGATAGAAGGAGCCCTTGGAGGTGGCCGATCGCGCGACGATGTCGTCGACGGCACTCTGGCGGAAGCCCTTCTCGGCGAAGACGTCCGCCGCCGCCGACAGGATCCGCTCGCGCGTCTCCGGACGCTCGCGCCGGTCGCTGACCTCACTGGCGGCGGTCTCGCTCACGATGTCCATATCCTAGACCGACGCGTCGGTCTACTAAGATGGCGAGCGAATGAACTGGCGTGTCTGGGTGTGGGCGGCCCGTCCACCGACGCTTTCCGCTGCGATCGTTCCCGTGCTCGTGGGTTCTGCCGTCCCCGCGTCGCGCGGGCACTTCGACGGCGGCGTGTTCGTCGCGGCCCTGGTCGCATCGCTGCTCATCCAGATCGGCACGAACTACGCGAACGACCTCTTCGATGGGCTGCGCGGCGCGGATGGTCCCGAGCGTCTCGGTCCGCCGCGCGCCGTCGCCTCCGGAGTCGCGAGCCCCCGCGCGATGGCCGTCGCGACGGCCACGGCCTTCGCGCTCGCGGCGCTCGCCGGCCTCTACCTCATTTTCGTCGGCGGCCCGCCGATCCTGGTCATCGGGCTCGCCGCGATCGCGATCGGCATCGCCTATACGGGCGGGCCCTACCCGCTCGGATACCGCGGGCTCGGAGAGCTCGCGGTCTTCGTGTTCATGGGCCTGATCCCGGTCACCGCGCTCGACTGGCTCCACTCCGGAATGGTGAGCGCCGTCGCGCTGTGGGCCGCGCTCCCGGTGGGCGCGATGGTGACGGCGATCCTCACCGTGAACGACCTGCGCGACATCGAACAGGACCGCGCGGCGGGGAAGCGCACCCTCGCGGTGCGCCTTGGTCCTACCGGTACGGGCGTCTGGTATTCGATCCTGCTCGCCGTCGCGTATCTCGCGCCGCCGCTGGGGTGGCTGCTCGGCGTGCTGCCGGCCGGCGCGCTCGCGCCGCTCCTCACCCTTCCGCTCGCCATCGGCGTCGGCGATGTCGTGTCGCACCGCACGGGCCGTGCGCTGAATGCCGCGCTGCGCGACACGGCCCGCCTGCACCTGCTCTTCGGAGCGCTGCTCGCCGCGGGGATGCTCGTATCGCTCGTCGGCGAGTGATGATGCCCTGCGCGATCACGCAGTAGGGGGCTGGCAGCTTCTAGGGAGAGACCGCGCGCGTACTTACCCGCGGGCGTCTGCACCACGGGGGCGAGCGGCAGCGCGCCGAACGAGGCCCCCTGCCGCTCCTCGGGCACCTCGGCGTAGAGCGTGGTGCGCTGCTTGGGCCGGCGCCCGAGCGAGCGGATAAGCGCCTCCATGTCTTCGGGTCCGAGCTCCTGGCCGAGCCCGCCGCCCGCGGCGCGGGTGATGCTCTCGTTCATCAACGTGCCCCCGAGGTCGTTGCACCCCGCCTCGAGGCAGGCCGCGGCGCTGTCCCGCCCCATCTTCACCCAGGACACCTGCACGTTGCGCACGTGGGGAAGGAGCGCGAGCCGCCCGACCGCGTGCATGAGCACAGCCTCGCGGAAGGTCGGGCGCTTACGCGGCCTGCCCTTCAGGTGAACGCGGGAGACATGTCCACGCACAGCTCGACGAGCTTGTTCGGGTCGCCGCCGTGGGCGACGAGATCTTCCTTGAAGCGGGCGAACGTCGCGGCGTCCTTGCCCGTCGTGGCGAAGAGCAGCTTCGAGCGCCCCAGGTCGCAGAACTGCGACGCGTCGTGGTGGCCGTGCCGACGGCTGGTCTCAGCCACCGCGACGTGATCGACCTCGGAGCAGTCCTCCGTCGCCCGCGCCTGGTCGACGTGGTGGTGGACGAGCCGCCAGATCCGGGTGTCGTGCTCGCCCAGGAGGTCAGCGCTGCCCTTGACCGGCATCTCCGCGGCCAACGTCATGACGCACGCCTCGAACAGGTGGGTGAACGCCGGGCCGGGTCGGGCCCAGGGGAGCGCGACCTGGCGCACGCCGTCGCGCTCGCCGCGGATGCGCGGGACGCGGGCGTGACGGTACATCGGGTACTGCCTGAAGTTGAGGTGCCGCCACTCCTTGTCCTCGGCGTCGTGCACGGGGCAGCCCTCGGCGCCGCAGTGCGGGCAGCGGAAGCGCGCCCCGCGCTCGAAGTCGAGGAAGAGGTCGAGGCGCTTGCCCTGGGGATCGAATTCGGAGCGGGTGACCCTCCACGGGGGCGTGAGGCCGAGGGCCTTTTCGAAGAGCTGCCGCACCTCGCGCACGGAGGAGCCTCCGCAGCGGCAGCCCTTGCCTCCCCGGCCACCCTGCGTCCGTCACACGACCCACTCAGAACAGCGAGGAGCCGCATGTGTCTTCACCCCGTGTTCTGCAGGCCCGCGGCGATCCCATTCATCGTGAGGAGCAGGAGGCGCTCGTTCAGCTCTCGTGCGTCGCCATCGATCTCGCCGCGCAGCGAACGTAGGGCACGGAGCTGCAAGTGCGACAGCGCGTCGACGTACGGATTGCGCACGGTGACGGCCCAGGACAGCACGGGTCGGGTCGTGAGCAAGCGGTCCCGTTGGAGGACGGCGAGGACGCCGTCGAGCGTACGGTCGTACTCGGCCAGGATGAGCGCCGTGAGGTCGGGCCGCCCGCCGAGGGCGAGATGGCGGATGGCGATCTCGCGGTCGGTCTTCGCAAGGCTCATCTCGGCGTTGTCGATCAAGGTGGCGAAGAGCGGCCACTGCGCGTACGCATCGCGCAGGTCGCCGATGTCCGCCTCGGCGATGGCGCTCCCCAAACCGTACCACCCGGGAAGGTTCAAGCGCGTCTGTGCCCAGGCAAAGACCCACGGGATCGCGCGGACGTCCTCGAACGCTCGGCGTCCGCCGCGCCGCGCTGGGCGCGATCCGATCCGCAGCCGATCGATCTCCTCCAGTGGGCTGATCAGCGCGAACCAACGGGAGAAACCGTCTGCGTCGATGAGTTCCCGGTACGCGCGACGCGCCGTCACACCGAGACGCTCGGCGAGGGAGCCGAAGCGCGCCGCCGCGCGCGCCGCGCGCTCCTCGACGCGCGGCTCCGATGCGATGAGCACCGCTGACGCGACCTGCTCTAGGTGGCGGCGCGCGATCGCGGCGTTCCCGTAGCGGGCGAAGACGACCTCGCCCTGCTCGGTGACCTTGAAGCCGCCCGACATCGAGCCTGGCGCCTGGGCGAGGATCGCGCGGTTCGCCGGACCGCCCCCCCGCCCGAGCGCGCCGCCGCGACCATGGAAGATCGTGAGCCGGATGTCGCGCCGGGCTGCCCACGCCACCAGCGCCGCCTGCGCGTCGTAGAGCGCGAACGTTGCCGCGACGGGCCCGCTCTCCTTGGCCGAATCGGAGTACCCGAGCATGACCTCGTAGCGTCCGCGCGTCTCGGCGAGACGGCGCCGCACCGGTGGGAGCTCGACGATCTCATCGAGGACGCGCGGCGCGCGGCGGATGTCCTCGAGCGTCTCGAAGAGCGGCACGACATCGAGGACGGGCGGGGGCTCAGGCGCGAGATAGTCCGCGAGCGCGTACACAGCTGCGACGTCGTGTGCGTCGCTCGCGAAGCTCACGAGATAGCGGTGGCATGCCTCGACTCCGTGGCGGTCCTGCAGCATGCGTATCGCGCGCAGCGTGTCGAGGACCTCGCCAGTGAGCGGCGAGCGCTCACCGCGTCGGAGCTCGGCCAGCGCGACGGCGTGGACCCGTGCGTGCTGGCGGATCTCGAGCTCGGCGAGCGTGAATCCGAACGTCTCGATCTGCCAGATGAGATGCTGCAGGCTGCCGTAGGCAAAGCGCGGTGCACCCATTGCTGCGAGCGACCGCTGTGTCGCGCGGAGCTCTGCCAGCACTTCGTCCGCGCTCGCGTATGCCCGCGGGCCGCCCGAACGCGTGGCGTGGAGCCGCTCGATGACGTCGAGCAGCCGTTCGCGATACGGCGCGTCCGCGCGCTCCGCAGTGAGCGAGTCGACGAGCGCGGACGCCGAGCGCTCGATCGCCGCGATACCGCGCTGGAGCTGCAGGGCGAACGCCTCGATCGTCGCGCCTGCTGTGACGTGTGGATTCCCGTCGCGGTCGCCGCCAGCCCACGTCCCGAAGCGGATGAAGGCAGGCGCGACCGGCGGCCTGCATCCGGCGCTGTCCGGCGCGAGTGCGGTGTCGAGCGTGCGGTAGATCGCCGGCACCAGCTCAAAGAGCGTCTGGTCGAGCACCGTGAGGCTCGCGCGGACCTCATCGCGCACGCTGACGTGCGCCTCGCGGATCTGCGAGGTGCGCCACAGCGTCTCGATGTCCTCGAGCAGCGTCCGACGCGCGTCGCGTCGCTCTGCCTCCGAGCTCTGCGGATCGTCGAGTCGATCGAGTGTGCGGCCAAGGCGGCGGAGTGCCGCGATGACCTCTGGGCGCCGGGCCTCGGTTGGATGCGCCGTGAGGACGGGGTGGATCGAAAGATGTTCCACGCGGGCACGCAGCGAGTCCTCACCCCCCGCCGCTCGCAACTCGGCGGCCGTCGCGGTGAGCGATTCCGGGAGGCTGCCGTCGCGCGCGCGCTCCCGGAGCGTGCGCTGGCGGTGCTGCTCCTCCGCGAGGTTGGCGAGATGGAAGTAGCAGGTGAACGCGCGTGCGACGAGCTCCGCCCAATCCGGCGTCCATTTCTCCACGAGGGCGTCGCATCGCTCGACAAGGCGCGGGTCACCGCGCGCGAGGATGGCGGCGCGACGCAGTTCCTCGACCGACTCGAGGAGCTCTCGACCGCCAGCCTCGACGAGCACGCTCCCGAGGAGGTCGGCCAGCAGGCGCACGTCGCGCCGCAGCGCGTCGGGCATCTCGAGGCGGGCCGTGGCCCGATCGGGAAGGGGGATGCGCGCGTCGTTCGCTTCCATCAATGGTGTTGAGCTCCGTATCCAAGCGAGGCATTCCACAGGATGGCCAGGTTCCAGAGGTTCCGCAGCTCCATCGACGGCCCCATGATCGGCGGACAGCGTAGCCGCCATCGTTTCCGTGGGTGAGCTGACGGTCTAGTCGATCAACACGAAGATCCGGCTCATCACCCGCGTGGCCTTCGGCTTCCACTCGCCCGAGGCGCTCATCGCGCTCGCCATGCTCACGCTCGGCCGCCACCGCCCGTCCCTCCCAGGGAGGTCGTCGATCGGAATCCCGGCCCCAGCTCGCCCCTATCCTCGGTTCCCGGATCTTTCGTTTGCGGTCAGCGGTCCACGGTCGGCAGCTCGACGACGAACGTGGCACCGCCGCCCGGCGTCTCCACCACCGAGATCCGACCGCGGTCCGCTTCCACGATCGCGCTCGCGATCGCGAGGCCGAGGCCCGCGCCGGGCCCGGACGATCCCGGACCGCGGTGGAATCGCTCGAACACGCGCGTGCGTTCGTCCGGTGCAATGCCCGGGCCGTGGTCAGCCACGGTGACGCGCGCCATTCCGCCCCGAGCCTCCGTTTCGATCTCGATGACGCTCCCGCGAGGCGCGTAGCGGAGGGCGTTGTCGAGCAGGTTGTCGAAAACGCGCTCGAGCCCGTTGTCCCGGTCGGCCACGACGAGTGCGCGGTCGAGCCGAGCCTCGATCCGAACGCCGCGTTCCGTCGCATCGCGGGCGACGCGGTGCACCGACGCCTCCAGCGCGCTGCGTACGTCGACGTCCTCTGAGCGCTTCGGAGCTGAGCGCGCATCCGCGCGCGCCAGCACGAGGAGTCCCTCGACGATGCGGCCCATCCGTGCCGCCTCGGACTCGATACGGGCGATCGTTGCGCGATGGTCCTCCGCCGACCGCGATCGCTCGAGGCTCAGGCTCGCATCCGCCAGGATCGTCGCGATCGGCGTGCGCAGCTCGTGTGAGGCGTCGCCGGTGAACCGTCGTTGCTGCTCGACTGCCGCGGCGACGCGGTCGAGCATCGCGTCGAGCGTGCGGGCGAGCCGTCCGAGCTCGTCGTCGCGCAGCTCCGGCGGCGCGAGTCGGCCAGACAGATCGTTCGCCCCGTAGTCCTCGGCCGCGCGACGCAGCTGCTCGACCGGGCGTAGCGCCCGATACGCGAGCAGATAGCCCCCGATGGCGGCGATGGCGACGGCGAGCGGCAGCGCGAGGCCGAGGATGCCGAGAAGCTGGCCCACCGCGGCGTCGAGCGGTGCGAGCGAGCGGACGACCGCGACGGTGCCGATGCGCCGGCCACCCTCCGCCACCGGCACCGCGCGGATCCGCAGACGCTCGGCCCCGCTCGTCAGGGTCTGCGAGCGCGCCGTCGCCGAACCGACGGCGAGCGAGGCGAGCGCGTCGGCCGGTTTCGGCGGAGTCGCGGACGAATCCACGAGCTTTCCCGACGCGTCGTAGAGACCGATGAACTCGCCGCCGACGACCAGCGACTCGTCCCCACCTTGACCCTGCAGCGCGAGACCACCCGCGTCTGCCTGAAGCGTCGATGAGATCTGCGCAGCGCGCGCGGCGAGCTCGTCGTCCACCTGCCGTTCCATCGCGGTGCGGAAGACGAGCACCAGCGCGAACGCGACGGCGCCGAGGGCGATGGTCAAGGTGAGCACGTACCAGGCGGTGAGGCGGAGGCGGATGCTCATGAGCGCAAACCTACCCGTCGCGGAGCCGGTAGCCCACCCCGCGGACGGTCTCGATCGGACTCCACCTGCCGCCGGTCAGCTGGCGCAAGCGCGCCACGTACACGTCGATGACGTTCGAGAGGCTGTCGTAGTCACCGTCCCAGCAGTGCTCCTCGATCGCGCCGCGGGTCACCACGTCGCCCTTGCGCCGCAGGAGGTATTCGAGGACCGCGAACTCGCGCGCGGCGAGCTTGACCGGCGCCCCGGCGTAGGTGACGGCGTGGCGTGCGGGATCGAGCGTGATCTTTCCTGAACGCAGGACCGGCGGGCGTTCGGGCATCTGGCGTCGCACGAGCGCGCGCACGCGGGCGGCGAGCTCCGGGAACGCGAACGGCTTGACCAGGTAGTCGTCGGCTCCGAGGTCGAGTCCCTCCACCCGGTCCTCCACCGTGTCGCGAGCGGTGAGCATCAAGATAGGAGTGCGCATCCCGTCGCGGCGCAGTGCCGCGGCGACCTGCGCGCCGTCGCCGTCGGGAAGCCGTCGATCGAGGACGATCGCGTCGTACTCGTTTGTCGCGGCAAGGTCCAGCGCTTGCGCAGATGTCGCCGCGAGGTCGACCGCGTAGGAGTGCTCTTCCAGGCCGCGGCGGACGACCTCGGCGAGGCGCGCCTCGTCCTCAACGAGCAGCAGCCGCATCGGTCCGATCGTACGGCCGGTCAGCCGGCACGCGACGGCGGCTCCACCGCAGAGGGAGAGCGGCGAACCCGTCCCGCCTCGACTGCGAGGATCGCGCCGTTCCCGGCGTCGACCTTCACGTCCCGCGCTGCGTTGTTCGCGTCGGCCTCGGAGACCTTGGCGAGCGGCGCGAGAGCGGCTGTCTCGTCGGCCTCGCTCTCGGTGCCGGCGGGCCGCGGCACGCGGATCGAGCCGGTGTACGACGGCTCTTGCTGCTCGGCGCTGGGCGTCCCCCTCTTCGGAGCCTGCGGTGATGCGCTGGGACTCGATGACGGCGGTGGGGTTTCCGCGCGTGCAGCGGAACCGACCACGCCGAACGCGGGGGCAGCGGTCGTCGCGAGACCGGCGAGGGTTCGCTCGCGCATGGTGTGCCTCCTCTGTGTTGGATGTCATCAGGAGGTTGGCGGAGCCACATGAAGCGAACATGAAGCCACCCTCGTCTCCTGGGCGAACCTCTCGTCGTCGTGACTGCGAGCGTCATCTTCGCTTCATGCGCGCTCGTCAAGGTTGAGCCCGCACGAATGAAGAAAGGAGGCGATCAAGATGAAGACGACGAAGTGGCTCATCGTTCCGGTCACCGCCGCTGCCCTCGCGGTCGGTGTCCTCGGCAGCATGTCCGCATATGCCGACACCACGCCGCCGGCAACGGCAGAAGCCGCCGAGACGACCACTCCGGAGCAGGCCGAGCCCAACGAGCCGGCGCTGCCGGGCGGCGGTCACGCGGATCTGGATGGCACGAACGTCGACTATCAGTTCGACGGCGTCCAGTAGTCCGTGGGACGGGGGGCCCGGTTCACGGGCCTCCCGTCCGACGACCACGCGCGACCCATGCCGCGCCGCGCGCGCCATCCTGCGGCCAGCGACGGTCCTCGCGGTCCTGCGATGGCCGTCGCACGAGGTGTGCGTGAGCTGTGGCGCGAAGACCACCGATGGCCAAGAGCGCACGCTGTCTCGGCGTCACCTCGGAGGGCATCCGGGCGGCCGACTGCGCCGACGACAACGACGAGGTCGGCCGCGCTCGCCCGGAGCACCGTGCGACGGGGCGGCGTGCGCGTGCGGGCGTCGTCGTAGCGAGCCGGCCGCGAGCGCGCTACTCGGCGAGTACCTCGCCGGCGTCGCGGATCTCGTACCGATAGCCCTGCTCGGCGAGGAAGAGCTGGCGGTGCATCGCGAAGTCCTGATCCTTCGTCTCGCGCGTCACCAGCGTGTAGAAGCGCGCCTGCCCGCCGTCCTGCTTGGGGCGCAGGATGCGGCCGAGGCGTTGTGCCTCCTCTTGGCGCGAGCCGAAGCTGCCGGACACCTGGATGGCGACGTTCGCCTCGGGCAGGTCGATCGAGAAGTTCGCGACCTTCGATACGACGAGGAGGCGCAGGTCACCAGTGCGAAAGCGGGCGTAGAGCCGCTCGCGCTCGCGCACCTGCGTCGCGCCGGTGATGAGCGGCGCGTCGAGCGCGGTGGCGAGCTCCTCCAGCTGGTCGAGGTACTGCCCGATGACGAGCACGCGGTCGCTCCGGTGCCGCGCGCAGAGCGCGCGCGTGAGCGCGAGCTTGCGCGGCACGGTGGCGGCGATGCGGTAGCGCTCCTGCGGCTCGGCCGTCGCGTAGGCCATGCGCTCCTGAGCGCTCATGCCCAGGCGCACCTCCTCGCAGACGGCCGGCGCGATCCAGCCCTCGGCCTCGAGCGCCCGCCACGGCGCGTCGTAGCGCTTCGGTCCGATGAGGCTGAACACGTCGTCCTCGCGCCCGTCCTCGCGCACGAGCGTCGCGGTGAGGCCGAGGCGGCGCTTCGACTGGATCTCCGCGGTCATACGGAAGACCGGCGCGGGCAGGAGGTGCACCTCGTCGTAGATGACCAGGCCCCAGTCCTGGCGCCCGAGGAGCGCGAGGTGCGGGTACTCGTCGAGACCGCCGCCGCGCGCGCCGTCCTCGGCGTCGGTCGCCGCGCCTCGGCGGCTCACGCGGTGCGTGAGCACCTGATACGTCGCGATGGTCACCGCCCGCGGGGACTTCTCCGCGCCTGAGTACTCGCCGATCTCGTCCTCGCCGAGGTCGGTCCGCCGCAGCAGCTCGGCGCGCCACTGCCGCACCGCGACGACGCTCGTCGCGAGGATGAGCGTGCGCGTGCGCGCCCGCTCCATCACGCCGATGCCGATGAGCGTCTTTCCCGCGCCGCAGGGAAGCACGAGCACGCCGCTGCCGCCGTCGCGCCGCCCCGCCGCCCAGAACGACTCGACCGCGTCGCGCTGGTAGTCGCGCAGCGCGAAGGGCTCGCCGTCTCTGGTGACGTTGCGCAGCTCCACGTCGAGCGGCGCGCCCGGTGCGTATCCGGCCAGGTCCTCGGCGGGCCAGCCCGCCTTGATGAGCGCCTGCTTCAGGCGGCCGCGCGCGAGCGGATCGACGCGCGCCGAGGTCGCGTCGACGCGCGTCCCGAGGAGCACGCCGACCTGCCGGACGCGTGTCACCTCTTCGAGGATCGCCGGGTCGTCGGTCCGCAGCAGCAGGGCGCCGTCGCCGGGCTCGATCCGCAGCCGTCCGTAACGCGCGGCCTGGTCGGCGATCTCCGCGCGCACCGAGCCCGGAACGCTGTAGCGCGAGAACCGCTCGAGCGCGCCGAGCATCTCCTGGGTCGTCATGCCCGCGGCGCGCGCGTTCCACAGCGAGAGCGGCGTGATGCGGTAGGTATGGACGTGCTCGGGACTGCGCTCGAGCTCCGCGAAGCCGGCGATCGCCGCGCGGCACTCGGCCGCGAGTGGGTGGTCGGCCTCGAGCAGCAGCGTGCGATCCGACTGGACGATGAGCGGCCGGTCGGCGGCGGTCACGACCACAGCGGCATTCCCACGCGGTCCCCCTCCGTCGCGCGCTCGGCCCACACGACGCAGCGCACGTCGAAGCGCCGCATCCGCCCGCGGTCGTAGGCCTCGATGTAGTTGCCGCTCACGTAGTACGGCTGGATGAGCAGGCGGAGCGGCGCGGCTACGGCCGAGGCGCGGTACTCGATCTCCACGCTCTCGTGCTCACGTGCCGCGGTCGCGAGCACCTCGCGCACCGGCTCGTGGCGCGGATCGACGGCGTCCATGACGGCCTTCGGTGCCGCGCGCAGCCGCGCAGCCAGCGCCTCGGCCTCGCCGCGATCGAGCGCGCGTTCGACGCCGAGCAGCCCCAGGCCGCGCGGAGGCTCGGGTGTGGCGGCGCGCGCCGCCTTCGCGCGCGCGTCGCGCCGCGGCGCGCGAGGCACCGTCGTCGCGGCCGCACCCGGCTCGCCCGTGCCGTCGGCGACGGGCATGAGGCCCGCGGTGCGGAGCGTGCCGAGGACGTGCCGCACGCTCTTCGCCTCGGCGACCGCTACCGTCGGCGCGATGCGCCGCAGGCCGAGCGAGCGCCCGGCGCGCGATCGGAGAAGCTGCTCGAGCTGCGCGGAGTCGTCAGCGACCACGTACTGCGCCGCGGCGCCGACGCGCAGCCGGCCGTGCCGGCGCGCGGTGTCCTCGACGAGCGCGACGACGTTCTGCGGGATCCCCCCGGGTGCGCGCCCGCGCAGCGCCTCGAGGACGCGCGCCGCGGTCCAGCCCGCGTCGAGCGCGCGGCGCAGCGACACGTCGCTCAGGCGATACACGTGCGCGGGGTGCACCGAGACGAGGTCGGCGACCAGCGTCAGCAGCGCGGCGAGCGCGCCGGCCGGCGTGCCGGCCACGATGACGCGATGGTCCGCCGTCACCGTGCAGGTGTCGACGGGCGCGGGGAAGCTCGTGCGAAGGGCGGCGGTGTCGATCGGCCCGTCGTGCAGGAGCACGGCGCGCCCGAGCGACGCCAGGCCGATCGCCGGCTCCGCGCCGCCGGCTCCGAGCGCGCGCAGCGTCGACCCGACGAGAGCCGCGAACCGCGCGGCCGCGGCGTCGTCCGGGAACGCCGCGGGGTGGCGCCAGGCGACCAGCGCGCCGAGGTGCGCCGCGTCCGCGCCCCGGCCCTCCGGCAGCTCTGCGAGCAGCGCGAGCAGCAGGCGCCAGTTCCGCGGCCCGTGCGGACCGTTCGCCATCGGATCGGCGACACGCGCGGACCACGCGCGCACCAGCCGCAGCCAGCGCTCCGCGCCGTCGAGCGCGTCCCACTCGTCCACGCAGACCTCGATCACGGCCTGCCGCGATCGCAGCACGCGTGGATGGCGATACGAGCGCGAGCGCTCTTCAGGAACGACCTCGCGCGCGGAGAGCAGCCCCGCCGACAGCGCGAGGCCGGCGAGCTCCGCGGCCCACTCCTCGGTACAGCCGAGCGCCTGCGCCGCGCGCTTCAGCTCGCGCTTGGGCACGCCCCCGTTCTGGAGCGCGGGCGGTGGCTCGTGCCGCCAGGCGTCGAGCAGCGCGCTCATCTCCGCGACGAGCTGCGCGGGCTGCCGCTCGTCGCGCAGCGCGACGAGCGGCAGCGGCGGCGGGTCGGCCGGCCAGCTGCCGAATACGCGCCCGCGCAGCGCGTGTTCGACCTCGAGTGGAACGGACACGAGGCTGCCCCATTCGTCGTTCGGCAGCACCAGGCCGTGCGCGAGCAGCCACGACGGACCGTCGGCCGGCTCGCGGCGCGGCCCCCAGCGGTCGTTCCACTCGTACCTCCGCTGCCACAGGCTCGCGGCGGGCGTCCCCTGGGAGGTCCCGCCGCCGGCGCGCAGCTCCTCGAGCGCGGCCCGCGCCTTGGCCGGCGCGCCGGCGACGAGCGCGCGCACCGCGTCGCGGTCCGCGAGGCGCTGCGCGACGCCGTGGAGCAGGTCGCGCTTGCGCATGGGCGGCTTCGACGGCTGCGGCACGCCGAGCGCCGTCGCGATCGTGCGCAGGTCCTCGACGGTGCGGTGCTCGAGCAGCACCGTGGCGTGGTAGCCGAGCCCCGCCGGGCACCACACCTGCGAGGTCACCGCGCCCGGCACGACGAGCGTGCCATCGGGCTCCGGGAAGGCCAGACCCCACCGCCGCAGCTCCGCCGCGGCCCGTGCCAGGTGCTCGCCGGCGAGGCCCTCGGCCGAGGCCTGTGAGCGCGTGAGGCGGCCGCCGTACACGCACGCGAGCTGAAGGACGCGGTCGAGGAAACGATTGAGCCCGCCGAGCGCGTCGTGCACGCCGCGTGGCGTGGCGAGCGCCGAGGCGAGCGCGCCCCAGGTCACCGTGCGCTGCCCCGCGACCGCGGCGGCATCGGGCCGGCGCGTGAGCAGGGTGACCACATCCTCCGGAGGAAGCGCCGAGAGGCGGAGCGCGTAGCTCGTGGGCGAAGCCTCCAAGGCGATCCGAGTCTACGACCCCGCTCACTGCCTACCGTGCTCATCGCCCGATGGTGCGCGCCGGGATCCGAGCGGTACGCCGCGCGCGAGCCGTGCGTGCGCCCTCGTGCTCTATCGACGAGGAGGTGACGAGACACCGACGACGCTGTGGACCTGCTTCGTCCGGACCTCGCGCGCGACTCGAACGTCGCGGCGATCGTGCGGCACGACACGGTGTCGGGTCAGGTGTGGGCTCCGGTACTGGCGTGTCACCGACGTGAAGACAGACCTTGCGGGCACGGCGATGTATTCATAAGGCGTCGCGTCGCAGCGGTTGCGCGCGCACGCCGATCGCTTTGCGCAGCTGGCCCGCGAGACGCTCGCGCAGCAGCGGACGACGGAAGGCCAAGCGCTCCTCACGGTCACATTCGACGCCGAGCTCTTCGGCCATTGGTGGTTCGAAGGCATCGACTGGCTCGGTCGCGTCCTCCTAGGGTCGGCGCGCGGTGAACACCACCGACCGGGCCACTGCGAGCTGACGCTCCGGCGAGAGGAGCTGGCGCATCCGCTCGATGAGTGGCGGCGGAAAGAGCGGGTAGCGCGCGCAGTCGTCGACCGTGAGCCAGCGCGAGTCATGCACGCCGATGTCGGTAAATCCCGCCTTGTCGATCTTTCGGCCGAAGACACGCTCCGGCAGCGCGCCGGCTATTCAGCCGGCCCAGGCGTTGGGATCGGTCATGACCTCAGCCGGCAGCTCCTCGTCGAGCACGATGTCGGCGATCGCGATGCGGCCGCCACTCCGCAGCACGCGGAACGTTTCCTGCAGTGCTCGCGCCTTTCGTGGTGAGAGGTTGAAGACGCCGTTCGAGATCGCGACATCGACGGACGCGTCGCCGAGCGGGATCGCTTCGAGCTCGCCGCGGACCCAAGCGACATTCGCGATGCCTCCCGCTCGCGCGTTCGTGGCCGCCTGCTCGAGCATGTCGGGCAACGTGTCGAGCCCGATGGCGCGACCGCTCGGCGCGACGAGGCGCGCCGCGATGAGCGTGTCGATCCCCGAGCCGCAGCCGAGGTCGATGACCGTCTCGCCGCGACGCAGCTCCGCCCGCCGGATCGGATCACCCACGCCGAGGGCCGCGGCGATCGCGCCTTCCGGCGCGAGCGCCAGCTCTTCGGCCGAGTAGAGCTCGCTGGCCACCTCGGTCTTGCGGCCGATCACGTCCCGATAGCGCTCGCGTACCGACTCGCGGACGGCATCCTGCGCGAGCAGATCGCTGGACGCCGGACCAGGGTGGTGCTCGGTCATCACTCGCCCAGCCGACGCACGAACTCTTCGAGCCGCTCACGGCCCGTCGACGACAGCCCGGTCTCGCCTGACGACGCCAGCTTCGCGCGCACCTGCTTCGAGAACTCGAGCTCGCCGCAGCAGTGCCGGCACAGGCCAAGGTGCTGCTCGAGCTCTTCCTCCTGCCTGCGCTCGAGATTGCGATCGAGGTATCCCCAGAGGCGTTCAACCGCCTCTCGGCACGCGATCATCGTCGTGACTCTCCCTTCAGCAATCCGCGTTGCTTCGCGTACTCCCACAGCGCGCGCTCCAGCTGTTTGCGGCCGCGATGCAGACGGGCGAGGACCGTGCCCGTGGTGGTGCCCATCAGCTCCGCGATCTCGCGCGCCTTGTAGCCGTACACGTAGGCGAGCACGAGCGTGGCGCGGTAGGACGGATTCATGCGCTGGATCGCCGCGGTGAGGTTGTCGTCGTCGAACAGATCGAGGAAGTCCAGGTGCAGCCGGTCGGAGTACGGGAACGGGTCTTCCTCGACGAGTGTGTCGAAGAGGGAGAACCGTTCGTCCTCCAGCGGCACGTCCTGATCGTGCGGTCGCTCGTGACGCTCGCGGTCGAGCGCCGCTGACAGCACGACCTTCGTGAGCCAGTGGCGTGGCTGCGCGGGGTTGCGGAGCGAGTCGCGTGCGCGGAACGCGCGGACGAGCGCGTCCTGCACGATGTCCTCCGCCGCCGTTCGTTCGCCGCACAGCTTGTAGGCGAAGGCGTAGAGATAATCGAGGTGGGGGGCGACCAGCGTGGCGAACGAGTCGGGCACACGCGTGGCCGCAGGCTGCACGGTCATAAGACGCGGCGAAGTGTCCCGTTTATTGCACCTGTGGGGCAATACCTCACGGACGTGGTCGCGTCTTTAGGTGGCGAGAAGGCACAGGAGGTGACCCATGGCGACCATCCCTCCGGCGACCACCAACGGCGTCAACGTCCAGCAGCTCGTCGACACGATCGGGCTCATCAAGAAGGACTCCAGCCTCGCCCGCTTCCGGTTCCGCTCGCGGACCCGCTGGGAGAGCGGCGGCCGCTGCGAGACCGAGATCGCCGGCTTCTACGGCGCCGGCGCGGAGATGTCCCGTCCGCACAGCCACGCCCTCGCGGGGGACGAGCCCCCGGTCCTGCTCGGATCCGACACCGCACCGAACGCGGTCGAGGCCGTCCTGCACGCGCTCGCGGCATGCCTTACGGTCGGGTACGTGTACAACGCCGCCGCGCGCGGCATCACCATCCGGTCGTTGCGCTTCGACGCCGAGGGCGATCTCGACCTGCACGCGTTCCTCGGCCTCTCCGACCGCACGCGGCCTGGCTTCGAGCGGATCACGTTCGTCGCCACCGTGAAGGCCGACGCTTCGCGCGAGAAGCTCGAGGAGCTGTGCGACTACGTGCAGCGCACCTCGCCGGTGCTTGATATCGTTCGCAATCCGGTCCCGGTGAGCATCGAGCTCGTCACCGAATAGGAGTACGACATGCCGTCATGCCGTACGTGCCAGGGCGAGACCACGGGCTACAAGTGCGATCTCTGTGGAGCGGAATCGCCGGTGCACGTCGAAACGCATGGCTGCGGCGGGAAGCACTGCATGCCGAAGTGCGCGGAGTGCTACGAGGCCGAAGCCAACTGCACCTGCTGATGTCGCACGGCGATCGTGCCCTGGCGGACCGAATCTCCCGCCGGCCACGAACGCCTCGCCGAGCTCGCGCACGCGTTGTGACAGTGCGGAGCACCCGATCGTGAGCGCGAAGCGCGTGCTTTTCCTCTGCACCCACAACTCCGCGCGCAGCCAGATGGCCGAAGGTCTCCTGCGTCACCTCTCCGGCGGACGCTTCGAGGCGTTCTCCGCCGGCACGGAAGCGACCGCGGTCCAGCCACTTGCGATCCAGGTGATGAGCGAGCTCGGGATCGACATCTCGAAGCACGAGTCGAAGACGCTCGACCGCTACATCCTTGACCAGTTCGATTACGTCATCACCGTCTGCGACGACGCGAACGAGAGCTGCCCGCTGTTCCCGAATGCCGAGAAGCGGCTCCACTGGTCGCTCCCGGATCCAGCGAAGGCGACCGGTACGGAAGCGCAGCGGCTCGCCGTCTACCGAACGGTGCGCGACGAGCTGATGAAGCGCATCGAACGCGAATTGCTCAGATGAAGACGGATCGTGAGGGTGTCACTGGTCTCCGATCCCTCGCGAGATGGCTACTCCCGCGACGCTCGACTCCGGAGCCGACGCCTACGCGTAGCCGCTCGGGATCTTGCAGCTTATGAGCGACGCGAGCTGTCGCGATTCTTTCTTCCCGCATTTGGGACAGGGCGGCGGATCGTTCTTGAGCCGGTCGTGCTCGCTCATCGGTACATTCAGCTCGAAACGATTGCCGCAGGCTACGCACTCGTAGTCGTAGATCGCCATCGCTGTGACCTCCATCCGCATCATCGGAAACCGTAGCGAGCCATCATCGATCGTCGCACTTTCGGGTCCACCCCTCCATCTAACATCCGGGCGTCAAGTCCGTGTCCGGCCGCAGCAGGCGCTTGCAACCTAGGCAGCCACGACCGGACCGAGCGCGTCCGCGATCCGCGCGAGATCGCGCATGAGCGCGGCGAACATCGCGGGGTCGAGCGATTGCGGACCATCCGACATCGCACGTCGCGGATCGGCATGCACCTCGATGAGCAGTCCGTCGGCTCCTGCTGCGACCCCCGCGCGAGCGAGGGCCGGGACGAGATCCCGGCTTCCCGCGGCGTGGCTCGGATCGACGACGACGGGAAGCCACGTGAGCTTCTTCAACACGGGCACCGCGCCGATGTCGAGCGTGAAGCGCGTGGAGTGCTCGAACGTGCGGATGCCGCGCTCGCAGAGCGCGACCTGTGGATTGCCCTGCGCGAGGACGTACTCCGCCGCCTGCAACAGCTCGTCTACGGTCGAGCCGAGCCCGCGTTTGAGCAGGACCGGGCGTCGCGCCGCGCCGACAGCGCGGAGGAGCGCGTAGTTCGCCATGTTCCGCGCCCCGATCTGCAGCACGTCGGCGTCCTCCGCCACCGCCGCGACGTCCTCGGGCGCGACGACCTCCGTGACGATCGCCATGTCGAGCTCGTCGGCGACCTGCCGGAGCGTTCGCAGCCCTGCCAGGCCGAGTCCCTGGAAGCTGTACGGCGACGTCCTGGGCTTGTACGCACCGCCACGCAGGATGCGGACGCCCGCGGCTGCCACCGCCTCCGCGGTCGCGCGCAGCTGCGCTTCGCTCTCGACCGCACACGGGCCGGCCATGACCGTGAGCGTCCCGCCTCCGAGCGACGCGCCGTTCGCCAGCACGATCCTGCCGTCGGCGGGATGGAAGTCGCGGCTCGCGAGCTTGTACGGATGGAGGATCGATACGACACGTTCGACGCCCTCGAGCGTAGCGAACACGTCGGGCGCGACGGGTCGCTCGTCCCCGACGACGGCAACGATCGTCCGCTCGACACCTTCGATGACATGCGGGTCGAAGCCGAGCGATGCGACGCGCTCCCGCACCTGTGTGACCGCTTCCGTGCTCGCGTGCGCCGCCATGACGATGACCATCGCGTGCCCTCCCAAGCGGCGAGGCAAACAAAAAGCGCGGAGCATGCTCCGCGCCTCCGGTCGCCTCGCGAATGTGCTGCCGCTAGCTGAATTCGCTCCTCGTCGCGAGCGCGGTGGCGCGGGCCCGATAGGGCCACGCAAAGGCGAACCGCACGTACGACGTCATGCGCTGAACCTTGCGCGGGCCCACCGGGTAGGTCAACGACCCTTGTGCAGCGCGCACGATCACCGAGATGCTCCGAGCGCGCTTTCGAAGCGCTGGTGCGCGTCGTCCCACGTTTTCCGCCGCTCGTGGCTCGTGGCCGCGATGGGGAAGGATCGCCGGACAAGCTCGCGGCCCTCCGTGAGCGATCCCACGCGGCCCGCGGCCATGAGCTGCACGGCCGCGTTGCCGAGGCTCGCGGCCTCGACCGGTCCGGCGACTACGGGGATGCCGCACGCGTCGGCGGTGAACTGGCAGAGGGGCGCTTGCGCGCGCCGGATGCGAAGCCGGAGAGCGCGACCGCCGTTGCCACGGCAGGCTCGAACAAGTCGCGGGCGCCGATGAGCGCAGGAGGACCGGCGACGCGATGCGGATCCGGCCGCGCGTCGAGGGCCGCGCGCTCTTCCTGTGAGTGCGCTCAGAAGACGGCGCGACGCGCGGTAATGCCCGACAGCGGTGTGCTCTGCATCCCATAGCCCGGTGTCGTTCAGCCCTGCCCTGAGCGGCCCGGGGCACGGACCATCGCGCACCAGGACAGCGATCTGAACTCCCGCTGAGAGGTGACGAGTGGAGACGACACGTCGCGAGTTCGTGCAGCAGCTGGCCCGAGCTGGGGCCACCGGCCTTGCCGCCGCCGTCGGCGCGGGAACGCTGACGGTTCCCCAGCTCGCGGCCGCGGCGGAACCGGCGCGACGGTACCGGTACGGCATGGTGATCGACACGAAGCGCTGCGTCGGTTGCCGGGCCTGCGTCGTCGCCTGCAAGACCGAGAACAAGACGCCGCCCGGCGTGTACTACAACCTCGTCCTCGAGCAGGCCTTCGGCGATCGCGCGAACGACAAGCCGCTCTTCATGACGAAGCCCTGCTTCCAATGCGAGAACCCGCCGTGCGTGAACGTCTGCCCCGTCTCCGCGACGTTCAAGCGCGCGCGCGACGGCATCGTCGTCATCGATTACGACCGCTGCATCGGCTGCCGCTACTGCGTGACCGCGTGCCCGTACGGCGCGCGCAGCTTCGACTTCGGCGACAACTATCCCGCCACCACGCCGGGGCAGCCGCCGGCCGCGGCGCCCTCGCCGGAGTACGGCCAATTCCGCGTGCGCAAGGAAGGGGAGTCGCCGATCGGCAACGTCCGCAAGTGCACCTTCTGCCTGCACCTGCAGGACTCCGAAGGCCGCTACGACAAGGCCGCCGGCCGCTGGCCGGCGTGCGCGAAGACGTGCACCGGACATGCGATCGCCTTCGGCGACTTCAACGATCCGAATAGCGATGTCTCGCGGCTGCTGCGCGAGCGACAGGGCGTTCGACTCAAGGAAGACCTCGGCACGCAGCCGAACGTCTGGTACCTGCTGTGAGGTGGGACGTGACTGAAAAGCTCCTGAAGCGCATCTTCTGGATCAGCGGCGGCGTGCTCTTCGCCGCCGGCCTTGTCGGCTGGTACGACCGGATCGTCAACGGCCACGCGAACATGGCGTACTCCGACCTCATCCCCTGGGGTCTCGGCGTCGCGAGCTACATCTACTTCATCGGTCTCTCGGCCGGGTCGTTCCTCATCTCATCGCTCGTCTATGTCTTCAACGTGCGGCGCTTCGAGAAGATCGGGCGGCTCGCGCTGTTCACCGCCGTGGTCACGCTCTCGCTCGCGCTCCTCACGATCTGGTCCGACATCGGCCACATGACGCGCGCGTGGGAGGTCCTCGCCTACCCGAACTTCCGCTCGCCGATGGCCTGGATGATCTGGCTCTACAGCGGCTACTTCCTCCTGCTGGTCAGTGAGCTCTGGTTCGTCGTCCGCCGCGACCTCGTCGCAGGCGCGAGCGTCGGTGGCGCGCGCGGGCTCCTCTACCGCACCCTCGCGCTCGGCTCTCGCGACGCGGGCGACGAGTCGGCGCGGCGCGATAAGCGCGTCGTGCGCGTGCTCGCCACGATCGGCGTTCCGCTCGCGGTGATGTTCCACGGCGGCGTTGGCGCGCTCTTCGGCGTGCTCATCGCGCGTCCGCTCTGGAACGGCGGCATGTACCCGATCATCTTCCTGGTCTCGGCCCTTGCGAGCGGCGGTGCTCTGCTGACCCTCGTGTCCGCCATCTTCCAGGACGGCCTCCGCCGCAACCGCGACACGGTCGTGGCGCTCGGCCAGCTCGTGCTCGGCCTGCTGCTCGCGGACCTGCTGCTGCAGATCTCCGATTACGTCGTGACCTTGTACGGGAACGTTCCGGAGGATGCCGCCGCACTGCAGCTCGTCATGGGCGGGCCGTTCTCCTGGGTGTTCTGGGGCTGGCAGATCGGGATCGGCACGCTCGTGCCGCTCGCGCTGCTCGCGTTCCCGACCCGGAAAGACCCGCGCTGGGTCTCGTTCGCAGGTCTGCTCATCGCCGCGGGTTTCCTGGGCGTCCGTCTCAACATCGTCGTGCCCGGGCTCGCCGCGGAAGAGCTCAAGGGCATCGCGCAGGCCGTCTCATCGCCGCGCTTCACGACCTCGTACTTCCCGAGCCTGACGGAGTGGCTCCTCGTCGTCGGGATCGCGGGGTTCGGCCTGCTCCTCTTCGGTGTCGGCGAGCTCCTGCTTCCGGAGGAGCAGCCGCTGAAGGAGGCCGTGCCGGAGCGTCCCGTCGCGATCTACGCGCGCGAAGAGCACACCGGCCGGCGCGTCTTCGTGCGCGCCGCCGTCGCGACGGGTGCGGCGACGCTCTTGGGTACGCAGGTCCCGCGCTTCGCGAGCTTCGGCTCGAAGGAGCACGCGCTCACGTCGTTCGATGAAGGCCGCACCCTGTGGGGCCGTGAGGCGGGGCAGTGGATCGCCTCGTGCTGCAACATGTGCGGCGGCCAGTCCGGCGTGCTCGCGCACGTGGTGAACGGCGTCGTCGACAAGATCGAGCCGAACCACTGGAACCCCAACAACTACACGAACATCTCGGCGGACTTCTTCGACGGCTACACCGAGAGGTACGGCTGCAAGGAAGGCGGCGCGCTCTGCGCGAAGGGCAACGCCGCCGTCGCGCAGCTCTACGACCCCGACCGGGTGAAGACGCCGCTCAAGCGCACCAACCCGGACCGCTCGGTCGGGGCGGATCCGGGCTTCGTGCCCGTCACCTGGGACCAGGCGCTCGACGAGATCGCCGCCAAGATGAAGACGCTGCGCGACGCCGGCGAGGCGCACAAGCTGCTCTGGTTCAGCGAGGACGGCTCGTTCGTCGACCCGCAGCAGGACTTCTGCAAGCTCTACGGCACGCCGAACTACTCGAACCACTCCAACCTGTGCGATGTGGCACGCAAAGCGTCGTTCACGACGGTCATGGGTAATGACCGGCCGCTGCCCGATTTCATGCAGTCGAAGTACATCCTGCTCTTCGGCTGGAACCCGACCTCGGCGATCAAGTGGGTGTACCTGCCACGCATCCTCACCCGTGCCGTCGAGCGCGGCGCGCGGCTCGTGGTCGTCGACCCGTACCTCTCCGACACCGCGGCGAAAGCGCAGGAGTGGGTCTCCATCCGGCCCGCGACGGACGGCGCGCTCGCGCTCGCGATGGCGAACGTGATCATCCGCGACGAGCTCTACGACAAGGAGTTCGTTGCCAAGTGGACGACCGGCTTCGACGAGTACGCCGCGTACGTCAAGGACAAGACGCCGGCCTGGGCCGAGCAGATCACGACCGTCCCCGCGGCCACCATCGAACGCATCGCGCACGAGTTCGCGACCACCAAGCCCGCGCTCGCCGACGTGTGGAGCGGTCCTGGACAGCACAGCAACGGAGTCCAAGGTGGACGCGCGGTCGCCATGCTCAACGCGCTCGTCGGCGCGTACGACCGGCCGGGCACGATGCTCATCGCGGATCGTCGCGGACCGAAGCGGCCCGCGATCGACGCGGACGCCACCGCCGCGGCGACGCTCGCCAAGCCGCGCTTCGACGAGCTCGAGAAGTACCCGCTCGGCCACGCGTCCGGGGTGTACGCCCGCGCGTTCACGAACCTGGCGGAGGGGAAGGGGCCGTACCAGCCGAAGATGCTGGTCTCGGTCTTCCAGAACCTCATGATGTCGGTACCCGGGAGCCAGACCGTCGCGAAGGCGCTCTCGAAGATCGAGACCGTCGTCGTGATCGACACGATGCTGAGCGAGACCGCGATGATGGCCGACTACGTGCTTCCCGGCACGACGTACCTCGAGCGGTACGACCTCAACCTCCACTGGGTGACCTGGCCCGTGATCGGCCTTCGTCAGCCCGTGGTGAAGCCCATCTTCGGCCAGCTCGCCGAGTACGAGACGGTCGCCGCGCTCGGCCGGCGTCTCGGGCTCAAGGACAAGACCGGACGCGAGCACTTCACGGTCGGGTATCTCTCCGGCAAGCCGATCGAGAGCCTCACCGCGTGGTACGAGGACTACCTCTCGGCCGAGCTGAAGAACGGCGCGCCCGGCATCACCCTCGCCGAGCTCAAGGCGCTCCCCGGCGCGGTGTGGATGGACAAGGTCGGCACGCGCTTCCAGAAGTACCAGCTCCCCGTCTCCGCGACCGCGCTGCAGACCGCCGTGTACGAAGGAGATCCCACCAAGGACGGCACGCTCGTCCTCGACAAGCCACGCGCAAGCGGCGGCGCGCCCATCGGCGTCATCGTCGACGGCATGGCCCTGGCCGGCTTCAACACGCGGACGCGTCGCGTAGATTTCAGCGCCGCGTGGCTCGCGGCGAAGACCGACGCGAACGGCAAGGCCATCGCCGCGGTGCCGGCCTACACCCCACGCGACTGGCTCCCGAGCGCCGAGTACCCGCTCTACCTCATCAACTGGAAGGAGGCGAGCCACACGCATACGCGCACGCAGAACAACGCGCTGCTGCTCGAGATCAAGCCGGAGAACCCGCTCGCGATCCATCCGGACACGGCCGCGAAGTACGGCGTGCGTGACGGCGACCTCGTCACCGTCGAATCGCCGCATGGCAAGGTGACCGCGCGCGCCAAGGTCACCAAGCGCATGCACCCCGAGGTCGTGGGCTTACAGCACGGCTTCGGGCACACCGCGCTCGGCAGGAACGCGAGGGGCCGCGGGACGCGAGACGCGCTCCTGCGGCCGACGCTGGCGGACCCGCTGTCGGGGCAGGCCCTGCACAAGGAGAACTGCGTGCGGATCGCTCGTGCCTAGCGGCGACGAACGGACACGGCGAGGCTGAGCCGTGGCGACGACGTATTCGCAGGGGGTGGTCGTCTCGCCACGTCTCGCCGCGTTCCAGGCGCGGCTTGCGACGATGCACGCCCACTTCTGCCCGCGGCAGGTGCTCGGGCTCCGTATGGGCTTGTACGCGGGCGAGCTCCTCGCGCTCGAGGTCCCGCGGGATGACAAGCGCCTGTTCGTCTTCGTCGAACTAGACGGCTGTCTCGCCGATGCGGTCTCCGTGAGTACGGGCGCGTGGCTCGGTCACCGCACGTTGCGCCTGGTCGACCACGGCAAGACCGCGGCGACGTTCGTGGATGTCGCGAGCGGCCGAGCGATCCGGATCCGGCCGCACGCTGAGGCACGCCAGCGCGCGGCGACATACGCCCCCGGCGCACGCGATCGCTGGCACGCGCAGCGCGACGGCTACCAGGTCATGCCGGTCGACGAGCTGCTCGTCGCGGACCGCGTCGTGCTGAAAATCGACCTCGAGAGGCTCATCAGCACCGCGGGTCACCGGGTCTCCTGCACCGCCTGTGGCGAGGAGATCGTGAACGAGCGCGAGATCCTCGCCGACGGCCGGCCGCGCTGCCGAGCATGCACGGGGGAGGCGTACGTCGGCGGCGTGCGCCAGTAGCGGTCTCGCACGCCGCTCTTCTCCGATCGGCGACAGCTCACGCGGCACTGCGCGGAGCCGGGTCGGGGCCGTCGCTCGCGGGTCGTACAGGCATCGCATCGATACGTCCGACCACCGCGTCCAGCGCGCGAGCGCGCGCGGCGGCAGCGACGGAGAGCTCCTGGGAAGTGGGGGCGGTGCTGAGAGCGCGATCGCGCAGGCGCATGAGGCCCTCGCGTGCGCTCGCGATGTCGCTCGCGCCGCTTACGACCTCCTGGGCTTGCGCAAGCGCCGCGAGGCGAGATGCGTGAGCGAGCACGCTACGGTCACGCTCAGCGGGCTCGCGTAAGAGCGCGATCTCCGCGATCAACTGCTCTCGCCACGGCTCGGATCGGTGCCGGTAGCGCGGCGCCTCGTCGGACATCGCTACACCTCGCCCTCGATAGCGAGATGCCGCTGCGCCAAGCGCCGTACCGATGAGCGGCTCACGACGACGTCCCCGCCGGAACCAGCAAGGCGCGCGACCGTCCGTGGATTCTGGGCCGCGTCGGGCGGCGCGGCGCGCATCTGGACGCACAGGTGGCACAGCGGACGGCCCTCCAGATCACGACACGCGAGCGCGACGTAACAGCGCCGGCCGACGAGGCCCCGACCCCAGCCAAGGCGCTCGAGCGCCGGCGCGGCCTGAAAGCCGAGGATGTTGCCATCTCGGTCGATGTCGAAACGAAAACGAAGACTCGGCTGTGTCGTCTCTTCATGCACCGCCGCGACCTGCGTCTCCGAGGGGGCGGTCGCGGCGGCGTCGGCCGCATCGGCTTCGCTCACGCGGTCGAGGCCCTGCGGCGCCGCGGACCGAGCGTCACGCTGAACACCGGATTGACCACGCGCAGGAACCGCTCTTCGCGAAGCAGCCTCGCGAGCTCGGCAGGAGGATCGCTCGGTGCGGCGACGAGGTAGCCGCGCAGCGCCCGCCACTTCAGATCGCTGATCGCTGTCGCGTCGAAGACGAGCCAGTCGCCGCGCGTACGGGTCAGGCCCCATTCGTCGGCGGCCCGGCCGCGCGTGATGGCGGCCGCATCGTGCGAGCTGAAGAACCAGCGCTCATGCACGTCGTGCGCGGGGATCTGGGGCGCACGCGGCTGCTGTCCGTACGTGTCGGTCGCGGCCGCGACGATCGCTCCCTGGACGAGCGCCACGGCGGCGCGACGGTCTACCGCCTCCGTACGCAAGGCCCATCCGTTCGAGAGCACGACCTGCGGGCGCTCGGCGCGGATGAGCGACGCGAGCTGTGCCTGGAGCGCGATGCGGTGTGCCGGAGCGAGCGGCGGCTCGGGCATGTCGAGCAGCTCGACGCGGGACGCCCCGAGCTGCAGGGCGCTCGCCTGCAGCGCGACCGGGACCGGGGATTCCCACGCGCTGGCCCCAAGCGCGAGCGCCGTGGTCAATCGTCGGGAGAGCGCGGCGACGGTCACGCGGGCGCCGTGTGAAGCGAAGCGGCGGAGGATGCCGCCCGCGCAGACGACTTCTTCGCCGCAGCGCGCGCCGACGAACAGCACGCTGGTCGGAGCGCTCGCCCCGAAGAGCCCCGTTAGATCACCGTCGAGCGGTCGCGGATTGGCGAACTCACTAACTCCTGATATAGTAGTTAGACAATATCATAACTTCCTTTTCCCGGGGGTGGAGTGAACCAACCGCTGCACCGCTTCAAAGCCGAGCTTTTCAAGGCGCTCGGGCATCCGCTGCGCATCAAGATCCTCGAGATCCTGGGTGCGGGCGAGCTCAGCGTCGCCGAACTACAGCGGCGACTCGAGGTCGACCCAGCGACGACGTCGCAACAGCTCGCGATTCTCCGCAGTCGCGGCCTCGTCGACAGTCGCCGCGCGGGCAGCGCCGTCCACTACCGGCTGCGCGATCCACTCGTCCTCGACCTGCTCAAGGTCGCCCGCGCGATGTCGGCCAACCACCTCGTCAACATGCAAGAGCTGCTCGCCGCGGAGATGCGCGAGGAGGGTCTCACTGCGCGTGGGACGGGAGGGAACGCGGGCCGCCGACCGGCCGCGGTCGGCTAACGCGGTCACGTAGGAGGACGCCCGGGTGCCAGCACGATCGCTTTCCTTGACCGAATTCCTGCCGACGAGCGCGGCCGAGTACTACCGTCAGTGGCTGCAACGCAAACGGTTGAAGCACGGCGTCGCAGCCGTCTCCGAGTTCGCGCGCGAGCACGCCTTCATGTGCGGACAGCAGATCGGGGTCATCGCCGGCGGATACTTCCGCTGGGCGGAGCGGCCCGGCGGCGAAGACAGCGCGGACGCGTTCGGTGCGTACATCAGCTCGCGCTACGAGCGCTGGCGCGAAGCGCGGGTCGAAGCTCGCCGCGCGCCGATGCGCAGCGTGGCCCAGCCATGGAGGTCGATAAGGGGCTCCCGACCGTAAACGGAGTGGGGGCGCCAGCCGGGCGATCGCGAGGCCTGGCTCCAGCTTCGGCCCGCGCCGGCTTCTACTCGACGACCACGGTCGCGCGCATTCCAGAGTCCGCATGGCCGGGGACGCTGCAGTACGCGTCGTAGCGGCCCGCTGGGAGGCTCCGAAGCCCGACCGTCTTCGTTTCACCCGGATTCGCGACGACGTGGATGCCGAGGGCGGGCACGGTGAGGTCGTGGACGACGCCCGTGCTCGATGGATTCGTGAACGTGAGATTCACGTCGGCGTTCTTCGGCAGATGCACCTCGTTCGGCGTGAAGCTGAAGTTCGCCGCCTGCACGCGGACCTCCGGGGCGTTCGGGATCGCGCTCGAGGCAGGACCTGAGGTGCCGAAGCCCATCATGCCCGGTCCCATCCCGCGTCCACCCATCATTCCCGGACCCATCGGCCAGCCGCCCGTGCCGAATGCGGCCGGCCCGATGACCGCCTGCGCGAGCATGCCGATCGCGACGATCGCGCCAGCGATCAGCGCGGTCATGCCCGCGATGCGCTGCGCGTTCATTTCGAGATCCCGTCGATCAGCGCGCGCCGCGTCTTGAACTCCTCCGCATCGATCTCACCACGCGCCAGACGCTCTTCGAGGATGCGAAGGGCGCCGCTCCTGGCGTCGCCGAGAGGCGCCTGCGACGCCTGCGACCGGGACAGCGTGAGGACGAGCCACACGATCCCGGCGATCACGAACACCCAGAACGCGAGCATCAAGATGCCGCCGAAGCCGACGCCACATCCCATCATCGTCAGTTCCTCCTGCTTGTCCTACCCGATACGGGCGCTCTCTGTGCTGGGCGGTTCATGAACGTCACACCTCACTCCTCACGCCGGTCAGGCGCGCACCGACCCGCAGGGCCGCGGCCGCGAGCGCGCGCTCGAGGCCCGTCCCGAGCCACGAGCGCTCGAAGAGCACTTTGCCGAGGTGCCAGTGCGTGCCGGGCTTGCGTAGCAGCACGGTCGGTGCGGGTGAGGCGTAGAAGTCGCCATCCGCGAACGCCGCCCGACCGCTGCCGAGCTCGACCCAGCAGTAGCCCTTTCCATCGAACGCCGGCGCCGCCGTCCCGCCGAACGAAGCGGCGATCTCTCGCGCGACGACGCGAGCCTCGGCGTGCGCGAACACCCCGGCCTTCGGCAGCGGCTTGCCGTTGCCGAGCGTGATCGACGCGACATCGCCGATGGCGTAGACCTTCTCGTGCTTCGTCCGAAGAGTCGCGGCGTCGACCGGGATCCAGCCGGACGCCGCCGCAAGCGCCGAGCGCCTCACGACCTCGGGCGCGCGGTGCGGCGGGACCGCGGCGAGCAGGTCGAAACGCTCGCGCGCTCCGTCCGTGAAGACGAGCTCGTGCGCACCGGCGTCGATCGACGCGAGCGCGCGGGTGGTGTTGAGCTGTATCCCGCGCTCCGCGAGGAGCTGCGACACGGCCGCGCCCATGGCGGGCCCCGCGACCGGCATGGGCTGCGGCTCCGGCGTGAATATCGCCACCTCGGACCGCGGCCGCAGCCCACGCCGACGGAGCTGGTCCTCGATCAGCAACGCTGCCTCGTACGGCGCCGCCGGGCACTTGTAGGGGAGCGCCGTTACGGCGACGACGATCCGGCCGCCGGCGAACGACTTCAGCGCGGTGGCGAGGCGGGCCGCTCCGGCGGCGTCGAAGAAGTTGAACGCCGCGTCCGCATAGCCGGGGAACGACGCTGGATCGAGCTCCGCGCCGAGCGCGACGACGAGCGCGTCGTAGCGATACTCCTGGCCGCGGGCGAGGACGGCCTCGCGGTCCAGGTCGAGGCCCGTGACCTCCGCCTCGACGAGCTCGACGCCCTTGCGCAGGAGCGTCGACAGCTTCCGACGGACCTGGTCCGCGCGACGGTCGCCCGTCATGAGCCACAGGAACGAGGGCGCGAAGACATGGTCGCGCTGCCGCTCCATCAGGATCACGCGGTGCTCCGATCCCAGCACGGCACGGAGCTCGTTCGCCGCGGTCACGCCGCCGACGCCGCCGCCGAGCACTACGACCCTGCGCCCGTCCATCGTGCGCGCCTCCTCTACTCCTCCATCGATTACTGGAATATACTCGGCTCGTGTCGGCCGGACCACCCGAGCTGCGGAGCGCCCTGCACGAGCAGTTCGCGCGCATCGGCAAGGCCGTCGCCTCGCCCCGCCGCATCGAGCTCCTCGAGCTGCTCTGCCAGGGCGAGCGCTCCGTCGAGGCCCTCGCCCGCGCGACAGGGATGACCGTGACGAACGTGTCGCAGCACCTCCAACAGCTGAGCGCGGCCGGGCTCGCGGATCGTCGCCGCGACGGCACGCGGGTCTATTACCGCGCGGCCGACGAGCGGGTGTGCGGCCTCGTGTCCGAGCTCGGTGCCGTGGCGCGCGCGCGGCTCCCTGAAGTCGAGCGTCTGGCCGCGCGGTACATCGATGGCAGCGACGAGCTGGAGCCGCTGACGCGCGCGGAGCTGCTGCGCCGGCTCCGCCGCGGCGACACCGTCGTCATCGACGTGCGCCCGACGGAGGAGTACGCGAGCGCCCATATCCGGGGTGCGCTCTCGATCCCGCTCGATGAGCTCGCGCGCCGCCTGCGCGAGCTGCCAAAGACGAAGCTGATCGTCGCGTACTGCCGCGGCCCGTACTGCGTGCTCGCGCCGCAGGCCCTGACGCTGCTGACCGCGCGGGGATTCCGTGCGCGCCGGCTCGAGGACGGGCTTCCCGAGTGGCGGGCCGCGGGGTTGCCGATCGCATCTGGATCGTGAGGTAACGATGTGAAGACGCTGCTCATCCTCAATGACGCCCCCTACGGCTCCGAGCGTTCCTACAACGGCCTGCGCCTGGCGATGTCGCTATCCAAGCGTGACGGTGAGGAGGTCCACGTGTTCCTCATGGGCGACGCGGTCGATTGCGCCAGACGCGGGCAGAAGACGCCCGACGGCTACTACAACACCGAGCGCATGATCCGGGCGGTGCTCCGGCGAGGCGGCAAGGTCGGCGCCTGCGGCAGCTGCTCCGATGCGCGCGCGCTCACGGAGGAGACACGGATCGACGGTGCGCATCGCTCGTCGATGGACGAGCTCACGGACTGGACCGTGTGGGCGGACCGCGTGGTGACGTTCTGAAGAACAGCGGCTCATCACGAGCGTGCGGGCTTCATGGGTGAAGCTGGGGAGCGGCGGCGCGTCGGTCCCGCTTCGACGATCTGAGCGTCTCGAGCACGGCGGCGGTATGCGAGCCCGCGCGGCGCGCGGCACGGATGCGCCGCAGGTCTGCCGGACGGTCGACATCCACGGCGAGGCCGCGCGCCGAGATGACGCGCCACGTCCGCCCGTCGCGATCCGCGGCGGCGGCGTGTCGCGCGAAGCTGCGCTTGCCGAACCTCGGCGCGAGCGCATCGGGGGGACGCAGGAGCAGCGCGTTCGTCCCGCGGCGCCGCCGGTCGGGCGCGATCACGACCTCGGCGGCGCGCCCGGCCGCGAACAGGCGGCGCAGATCGGTAGGGCGCACGAGCGGCAGGTCCGCGGGTAGGAGGAGCGCCGAGCGATAGCCGCGCAACGAGGCGGCCGCGAGCGCTACGCGCGCCGCGGCCCTCGTTCCGCGCGCGGCGGCGTGCAGCGTCGCGATGCCGCGAGCGCGAACGAGCCGACGCAGTCGATCGCTCTCCGTCACGACGACGACGTCGGAGTCACGCAGCGCGCGCGCGGCCGCGACCACGTCGAGGAGCATGGCGGTCGCGAGGAGCGCGCGGTCGGCGGGCCGGAGGGCGCCGGCAAGACGCGACTTCGCCCGACGGGGGTCGCGCGCGAGGATCGCGACGAGGCGGCGGTGCCGCGCCGCGGCGGCCCCGCCGGCTATCGCGCGCCGCGCCACGACGCGGCGGCGAGCACGGCGCGCGCGAGGCCTTCCTTGGCATCGGCGTCGCGCATGATCGTCTGCGCGAGCACCGGCCGGATCCCGGTCTTGGCCACGAGCGCCGCGAGATCGGCGTCGCGCTCGTCGAGCACCATGACGTCGAGGAAATCGGCGTAGAGGCGAGCCACGCCGACGGCCGAGACGTCGTGCCCCAGGCCCCGGAGCATCTCCGCGGCCGGGCCCTTGATCGCGGCGCCGCGGACGATCGGCGTGACCGCGACGACCGGCCGCGCTCGGCGGCGCAGCGCCTCGCGAAACCCCTCCACCTCGAGGATCGGCCCGATCGACACGATCGGGTTGCTCGGCGCGACGATCACGACCGCCGCGCTCTCGACCGCCTCGAGGACGCCGACCGCGGCCATACCGCCGCCGTCGATGCGCACCTCCAGGACGATGTCCGCGGCGCGCCGGCGCACGAAGTATTCCTGGAACGCGAGCCAGCCGTCGGGCGTGCGCACGCGCGTCGACTGGCGCGCGTCGGTCGCCGGGACGATGCGCGCGCCGATGCCGAGGGCACGCCGCAGCTCGTCGGTGACGGCGGAGAGCGGCATGCCTGAGCGCAGAAGCTCGGTGCGGCGGATGTGCGTGGCGAGATCCTCATCGCCCAACAGGAACCAGGTATCGCGCCGGTAGCGCTCGAGCGCGGCGAGGCCGCGGAAGGTGTCGCCGCGGATGCCCCAGCCGCGCTCCGCATCGACGAGACCCGCGAGCGTGTAGAGGACCGTGTCGATGTCGGGCGAGACATGGAGGCCGTGGAACTCCGCGTCGTCCGCGACGTTGACGATCGCGGTCACGCTCGCCGGGTCGACCACGCGGACGAGCCCGTCGAGGAAGCGCGCAGCGCCCACGCCGCCGCAGAGCACGACGATCGCGTCGGCGCCGTCAGACATGCGCCGGCTCGGTGAAGCGCAGGTCGACCACGGCGCCGATCGCGACTGCGGCCCCGCGCCGCTTCGCGATGTCCGTCCATGACGACCGCGATCTCGGCGCCGTGGCCGCGCGGCTCGATCGCCGCCGTCGCGCGGCGCGGCTCCAGCCGGACCGCGGGGTGACCGGGACGCGGTGACGCCGCGCCGACGACGATGATGTCGCAAGAGAAGGCATCGTCGGTCGCGTCGACGACGCCCATGACGAGAGCGCGCTCGGCGATCGGCAGATCCGCATACCCCACATATTCGGCCTTGGGCGGATGGGAGCGGCCGGCCCAGGCGGGCGTCGGGCGCAGCCACGAGGTGGGTCCCGGCTACGCGTGTGACTCACGGCAGGCCGGCACCATTGGTGCCGGCCTGTCCTGTCGCGGCGTCGAGGTGCTGTCTAGCGCGTTGGCGTGGGTCGCGGTGACGGTGTCGCAGGAGCCGGTCGCTCGGTCGTGGGCGGGCCGCCCGGAGCCGTGCTCGGCTTGCCGCTCGGAGCGTCGCTCGGCTTTCCGCCGGGTACGTCGCTCGGCTTTCCGCCGGGTACGTCGCTCGGCTTGCCCGGCTCGAAGGTGGGGAGGGCGCCGACCGCTTTCTCGGCGTCGAAGACGATCTTGTCCATGTCGGCGGTCGCCGCCTTTACGATGCCGTCGATCTTGGCCTGTGCGTCGGCGGTGAAGCTCGCCTTCGCGTCGGGCGAGGTGCTCGGCTTCGCGCTGCCGCCCGGCTTGGGCGAGCCGCTCGCCTCGAGCCCTTCACGACCGAGGGTGAGCGCGGCCACGTCGTCGAGCGCCCTGCTGAGCCGGTCGCGCAGCTTGGCGTCGGCGTCCTTGAGGATGTCGTCCAGCTTGCCGCGGTCGTCGCCGTTCACCTTGCTGCCGCGGAGCTGCTCGAGCTTCTGCTGATCCTTCTGGAACACGTCGCGGAGCTTCTGGTCCGCGCCGTTGCGCGCCGCGACGACGGCGGGCTGACCCGAGCTGGAGGCCTTCGCTTCCGCGCTGCCCTTCGGCGATGCCGACGGGCTCGCGGCCGTCTGGGTGACGTTCTGCACGGTGTTCTGCACGGTGGTGGTGATCGCGTTCTGCACGTCCGTGTTGGTCGCGACGACGCCACCGCTCACGCCCGCCGTGGCGATGACCGTCGCGGCCGCCGCGCCCTTGGCGGTGCTGAGGATGCTGAGAAGCCTGCTGATCATCTCGTCCTCGTCCCTCTTTCCCTAATCGCCGTTGCCGGTACCGCTGGGTCGCCTGCCCGTGCCGGCGCCGGCGGCCGCGTGTGCCTTCCCGCTCTTGCTCGCGTCGGCGCCCACGGCCGTGCCGTGTCCCTTTGCCGCCGCACTGATCTGCGCGCCCTTCCCAGGCCCGCCCGGGATGGACCTCGCAAGCTCGGAGATCTTCGGTCCCTGACCCTGTGCGTGCTCGCCCGCTGGCCCGCCTGGGGCCGTCGCCGCGGCGGCTGCCGCGCCGCCCGTCGCGACAAGGCCGGCCAGCACGGCCGCCGCGACCTTCCCGCCCACGATCTGCCCGATCATCCACAGCCTCCGATGCCTTGGTTCTCGCCTATCTCCGGCACGAACCGTCGTGTTGACCGGGTGGCGTAGCACTTCGGTACCACCCCGGCGGCCCGATACTTCGGCAGGCTCGCCGCCGCGCGGACCGCTGCGCCGGCGTGCAGATTCGGGAACCGGTGGCGAATGGGAGCGGACGAACTCAACAGAAACGCGCCGATCGGGGATAGGCCCGTACATGTGGATGCGGCAGCCGAGCCGGACCTCGCCCGACAGGCCGCGGCGGGAGACCGCCGCGCGTTCGCCGCGCTGTACGACCGCCACCTCGACGCGGTGTACCGCTACGCCTTTTACCGGCTACGCACCGACGCGGAGGCGAGCGACGTGACCAGCGAGGTGTTCCACCGGGCGCTCGCGGCGATGCCGAAGTACGAGCCCCGCCGGCCATTCCTCGCGTTCCTGTACGGGATCGCGCGCCACGTCGTCGCGGACCGGCTCCACGACGCCGCACCGCACGCCAGCTTCGAGGACGCCATCGCCCACCCGAGCGATGCCCCTGGTCCAGCTGAGACCGCGGCGCGACTCGACGACGCGCGCCGTCTGCGCGCGGCGATCGCGAAGCTCACCCCACTGCAGCAGGAGATCGTCATCCTGCGCTTCATCGAGGAGCGCTCGTCGAAGGAGGTCGCCGCGCTCACGGGCAAGCCCGAGAGCACGATCCGTGGGATCCAGATGCGCGCGCTCGCCGCGCTGCGCGAGCTGCTCACGGAAGGGGCGCCGCGATGAAGGAGCAGGACACGGCCGCGCTCGACGCCTTCGCGCGTGAGATCGCCGGCTACGGGCGTCTTGCCGCGCCGCCCGCGCTGCGCGCGCGGCTGCGCGGCGCGCTCCTTGCCGCGCCGGCCGTGCTGCCGCATCGACCGTCCGGCTTCGGCGCGCGCCTGCTGTCGCTGCGTCCGGTCCTCGCCGGCATCGTCGTGCTCGCGCTCGTCGCAGGCGCCGGCGGGTCGGCTGCGGCGTCGAGCCTCCCGGGCGATCCGGCGTTCGCGGTGAAACGCGCGGTCGAAGCGGCGCAGGTCGCGCTCGCTTCCGACGACGCGACGCGCCTCGACGTCCTCGTCGCCCAGGCCGATCGGCGGCTCGGCGATCTGCAGACCATCGCGACCACGCGACCTGCCGCGCTCGCGACGGCCACGGATGAATACGAGGGCGCGGTGAGCCGGCTCGATGCGGCCCTCACGAACACGCTCGCGCAGGCGCCCACCGCCGCGCGCGCCGCGGCGGTCGCACGCGCGACGGCGGCGAGCGCCGAGCACATCGCGGAGCTGCAGGCCCTCGCCGCGCGCCTACCGGCGCAGGCGCAGCCGGGCATCCAGCGCGCGATCGAGGCGCAGCAGGCGGTGCACGGAAAGTCGGGCAACGCGCCCGGTCGCAACGGGAACCCGGGCCGGCCGCAGACGCCGGGCGCGAGCGGCGTTCCGGGACGCCCGTCCGATCTGCCCGGCGGTCCACCTCCCGGCCGCGCCGGTCCGCCGACGGGAGTGCCCGGCCGGCCCTGAGACGAAGCCCTGCTCGACGGTCGACCTTCTGATCGATGAGACCTCTGGGAGCTGGCTCGCTGACAGCGTCGCTCCTCGACCACCTCGAGCGGCGTGACCAGGTCGGAATCTCACAGCCCGAGCGCGCGGCGGAGGGCGGACACGTCGAAGCGCTCGGCGGCGGGGAGCGTCGCCTCGCGGTGCTCGATGTCCTTGAGCAATGCGTCGACCTGCTCGCGGCCGCGCGCGGAACGCACCGCCTCGTGCGCCGTCTTGCCTCCAAGCGCCGGGAGCGGCCGATCGGCCCAGTCCGCGTAGTGGCGTTCCTTCATCTCGCGCAGCATCTCCTGGGCCTCGGGCAGGATGCGCTCGTTCGAATGCGGATCACCGCCGTGCTTCTCCGCGTCGCGCATGAGCTTCTCGACGCTGCGCCGCTCTCGCCGGCGGTGCCGCAGGAGGTCGCCGCAGGCGGCCTCGAGGCGCCGGCGCAGCGCGTCCGCGCGTGGGAGCGAGTTCGTTTCGGCGGTGAGGACGCCGTCACCGACCGTGGCGCTGCCGACCACCAGCTCTTCCCAGCCGTGGCGGTGGTCTCCGCCGGTGCGGTGGAACACGTACTCGCTTTCCGGCGCGTCCGCGTCCGGAGGCACCACGTCCTCCATACCCGCGAGCGCCGCCTCGACCTGCGCCCGTACGGCGACGGCGAAGTCGTACCGGTCGGTCACGAAGAGGAGATCGTCGCCGTCGGTGTTCTGGAGCGTCGGCGGGATGCGCGAGCGCTCCACGAGCGCGGCGAACTCCTCCTCCCAGCGGGCGATGAGGTCGCGACCAAGCGAATCGTCACGCAGGCGCTCCACAGCCGGCGTGCGACCCCGTCGCAGGCGGGCGCGGAAGACGCGCACGACCTCGGCCGCCTGGAGCGGCGGGAGCGGGCTCGGGTGGATGCCGCAGATGAGCGAGAGCCCCTCGTGGTCGACGACGCGTGCCAGGACGGCTTCGCGCCGCGTGAGCGTGCGCGAGGCGCCCGCCTCGATCACGCGGCGCCGCTCGCCGGTGAGCAGATCCTCGAGGTCCAGGCTCGCACCCGGCTCGGCCTCCCGGACCTCCCAGATCCCCAGCCACGCGCGCGACTGCGCCTCGAGCCATGCCCGCTCCTCGCGCGTGAGCCGTTCGCCGCGCTCCTCGAGGAACCGGTCGACGACGCGCCGGCCGCGCACGCGAAGGTGGTAGAGCGACCAGTGGAGCGAGAGCGGTGCGGCGGCCTCGGCGTCGGCGAAGTCGCGCTCGAAGCGAAGCCACGCGTCGCCGAAGCGCTCCTGCGCGTAGCCCGCCATGAGCGAGGCGAGGCGGCGGTCCAGCTCGTGCTGCGCCGCGGTCGCCGGCGGGGGATCCGCGCCGGATCGGGCCGCGCCGCCGCTCCCCGCCGCGCGGTCCGCGCCCAGGTGGCAGCGCTTGTACTTCTTCCCGCTGCCGCAGGGGCACGGGTCGTTCCGCCCGATGTGCCGCGCGTCGCCGAACGCGGTCCACGCGTCCGCTGCGCTCGGCGGCTCCTCCTCGAAGAGCGCGAACGTCTCGTACGGCGCGGTGAGGCGCACGGTGAGGTTCGACTCGCCGCTGTACGACTCCGAGGCCGGGTGCGTGCTCGTGCCGGCGAACAGCTCGCGATGCTTCGGGACGAAGGCCGCAAGGGCCTCCGCGCACGCGGTCACGAGGCGGACATCCGCCGCCTGTAGCGGGCGCAGGACCCCGTCCCGCTCGATGCCGAGGACCTGTGGGTAGGCCTCCGGCCCGGCGACGGGCCAGCCGTGCGTCAGCACCTCCTTGCGCATCGACCGGGGAAGGTCGGCGGCGCGGTCGAAGGTGAGCGAGAGCGTGTCGGTCCCAAGATCGAGATGCCGCGGCACGCGGTGCCTGCGGCGGTCGCGCTCCAGGCGCTCCGCCGCGCGCGCGTACGCGTCGAAGGCGTCGAGCGACGGGAACACGACGAAGCCGAGGCTCTCGCCGAGCGCGCCCATGATCGAGATCGCCGCGCCCGTGATGCCCAGCTCCGGCACATCGAGTCGAACGAGCTGGCCGTCGTGCGCGAGCGTCCAGGGCGCGGCGTGGTAGAGAGTCTGCGCGGCGCGGAAGAGCTCGCCCACGGCCGCGGCGGACACGCGGCCGTCCTCGAGGTAGCTGTCGGGCACGTCTCCTTCGGGCAGGAACTCGGCGAGCGAGCGCACGAGATCGTCGACCTCGGGTGTCGGCGCGACGGTGACCTCGATCCGGCCGCCGACCTGGTCGTCGGCCGCGAGCGCCGCGCGCGCCTGGGCCGCGAGCGCTTCGTCGGCGACGCGGACGCGTGCCGGCCGGCGCGGTGGCCCGGCCGCCGGGCTGCGCATCGCCGAACGCAGCGTGTCCGCGAACGATGGCCCCGGCGCGGCGGGATCGAGCAGCGTCCAGCCGACGACCAGCTCGCTGGGCAGCTCGAGCCATACCACCGCTTCCGGCCGGTATGGGTCGGCTTCGGTGATGTACATCGGCAGCGCGACCCGGCCGCCGACCCATTCGTGCAGGCCATGCGATGGGACGTACCGCCGATGTCGCGGTATCCGCGCTCGTCCTGAGGGCATGTCGGCGGACATCGTCGCACGGATTCGCGGTGGGCCGTCATCGTCGTGCGCCGCGACCGGTGATGGCGATCCGGACGCTCTACGACGCGGTCCGGGGCGTCGCGTCGCCGCGCATCTTCAGATCGGGACGTCAGCCCGTGCGGCGATGGTGGTATCCCGTTCTCATCGTCCTAGACAATCAGTCCTGGTACGTACCCGAGGCACAGGCGCGCGAGGCCTATGACTCGACCAGCTGGTGGCAGTACGAGAGGGAGGCTTGCACGCGCAGCCCCGGTTCCACTGCAATGCGCGTGGTGGGTGGTCATCGGGCTCGGCCGGGCCTGGCGCGATGGGTGTTGCGTGCACGGAGATAGCAGGACCGCCGCACGCGCGCGAAAGCCCGTGATCTTGGTCGTGGACGACCACGACCTCGTCCGCGAGCGGATGGTCGAAGCGCTCGCCGCGCTCGACTACGAGGTCCGACAGGTGAGCGACGGTCGCGAGGCGCTGGGGCGTGTCCGCCTCGAGCCGCCCGACCTCGTGCTCACCGACATGCAGATGCCGGACCTCGATGGGATCGCGCTGTGCCGCGAGATAAAGACCGACCCAGTCTTGCGGCTCATCCCGGTCGTGGTCGTGACATCGGAACCGAGCCTCGAGAACGAGCTGGCGGCGATCGCGGCGGGAGCCGACGGCTTCTTCGCAAAGCCGGCGACCCAGAGCGTCTTCGCCGCCCGGATCGGAGTGCTCGTGCGCGAGCGGGCGCTCAACCAGCGGCTGGATCCCGCCGAGAACGTCCTCTTCGCCACCGCTCGCGCTGTGGCGGCACGGAATCCGTATGCCCTTGCCCACTCCGAGCGCGTCGCCCAGTACGCGCGTGCGCTCGGCTTCGCCTGCCGCCTGCCGAGCGAAGAGTGCGAGTTGTTGTACATGGCCGGACTCCTTCACGACATCGGCAAGATCGGCGTGCCGGATGCCATATTGCTCAAGCAGGGACCGCTCGACCCCGAGGAGCTCAAGGTCATGCGCGAGCACCCCGTGCTCGGCGAGTGGATCTGCAGCTCGCTGCAGAGCGTCCGGCCGGCGCTCCCGATCATCCGCCACCACCATGAGCGGTTCGACGGGACCGGCTATCCGGATGGCCTGCGCGAGAACGAGATCCCATACCTCGCGCGCATCAGCGCGGTCGCCGACGCCTGGGACGCCATGCTCACCGCGCGGCCGTACCGCGGGGAGCGGACCGAGGCAGAGGCATGCGGGGAGCTCGTCCGCGGAGCGGGTACGCAGTGGGACCCCGCGCTCGTCGAAACGTTCACGCAGCTTGCGCGGCGGGGCGACATCCGCAGCCTGACCAACCCTCTCGCGTGACCGGGCGTGCGGCAGGGGCTACGCTTGCCCGATACTAGGCATTCAGCATTTGTTACACGGTTCGTTACACGAGCGCGGATGATGGGCGCGCACGACAAGGCGCGCTCGGCGCGAATTCAGATGCGCGGGCCTGACGCTCTTCGGACGAGCCAGGCCGCCCTGGTGGCCACCGGCGTCCTCGCGTATCTGCTCGGGCTGCTTTTCCTCTACGGGCTTCTCGGTCCCGATAGCACGGTCGTCTCGCTCCTGCTCCCGGCGTTGGCGGGAGCGCTCTTCGGGCTGCGCGGCGGGGTGGTCGGAGGTGTCCTTTCCGTCCTGCTGACGGCGACGTTGTGGCAGCTGGTGGGGTTCCCTATCGGCGATGTCGTGCTCCGGAGCGGAACCGGCCTTGGAGCCCTCACGCCGCTCGCCGTTGGTGCCGGCTTCGGCTGGATGCGAGATCTGCGCCGACGCGCCGACCTCGAACGAGCGGCACTCCGCCGCGAGATCGACCGCTGTGAGCGGGCCGAGGCGGGCCTGTGCGCCGGCGAGAACCGCGCCGGCGAGAACGTGCTCCAGATGATTCTCAAGCACGTCCCCGTCGTGCTGTTCGCGGTGGACCGCAAGCTGGACGTCGTGCTCTCCGGCTCTCTGTCGGGGGGGG
>Ga0070741_10002102_pt1 | contig 55512 bp, 48 predicted proteins | sample Coa_R1_4_FD_66440 | JGI IMG/M metagenome (GOLD analysis project Ga0070741, IMG submission 66440) | Surface soil microbial communities from Centralia Pennsylvania, which are recovering from an underground coalmine fire - Coalmine... | ecosystem: Environmental > Terrestrial > Soil > Unclassified ... | reverse complement strand
GTCGTCGGACGGCGCGTCCGCCTGCTCGTCCGCCTGCTCGTTCGGTGTGTAGAGATCGCTCATCGATCCCTCCTTTCAACCAGTCGTCGTGCCGCCCTGGCTCGCGACCGCGATGGCCACGAGGACGCCGACGACGATGCTGACGATGCCCCACGTGCGCGCGTTGCGCGACGCACGTGTCGAACCGGCCACGTCACCTCGTGTCCACATGCTCTTCACCTGCGAGGAGAAGTAGAGGGCGACGAGACCGGTGAAGAGGAAGAACAACACGCCGGCGATCGACCAGCCCCAGTTCGCGCTCGGCATCCCGGTGCCGTACGCGGGCTGCTGCCACGGCGTGGCGCCCTGCGGTGGCGCGTACTGCGGGTACTGGGGGTAGGCCGGCGCCGACGGTGGCGACGGCGGGGGGTACTGCGGCCCCGGCGGTGGGGGCGGTGGGTACGTCGGTGTGCTCATGTCGTCTCCTTGCTCTCGGGTCGGTCGAGCGGGTCGTCGACGACAGGTCCGTCGTCGGCCGCCCACGCGGTCCAGTCGCGGTCGAACCAGCGCAGGCGATGGCGGCCCGCGGGGTCGGGGTACCAGCCGGCGGGGCTGGCGGCGACCGCGGCTTCCTGCTGGGGCGCGGTCCGCCACAACGACACGCCGGCGGCGCGCGCCCGGAAGTCGTACGCGCAGCCGCGCTGCGGACACGTCGTCAGCACGGCCTCCCGGCGGATCTCGTGGCACTTGGGGCAGATCGTCGCCAGCGAGACGTCGGCATCGATGCCCTCGCAACGACGGCACGGGGTCGGCGGCGTCAGCGCGCTCAGGTTGAGCAGCTTGCCGACGACGACGAACACGTTGACGCCCGCCGATCCCACGGTGACGCCCATGAGCCCGGTCGCGTTCTGCAGCGCCTTGTTCGTCGCGAGGCGCTGCTGGTAGGTCGGGTTCACGACGCGCTCGGCGCCGCAGTCGCGGCAGCGGTACACCTCGCGCACCGGCAACGTCTCGCGGATCCGCGCCTGCTGGAACAGGAAGTCGACGGCTCGCTTGTCACGCGGGGCGATGTCGAGACGCCCTGCGGGCGGGCGGGCATCCGTGATGGCGTTGCGCAGCGCGATCGTGAGGTCGCCGATCTGCGCGCGCAGCGGGCCAGGCAGCGGACCGGGGTTGGCGCACACGAGCGCCGCCACTGCGAGGCAGGTCTGCGCCTGATCGGGTTCGAGCACGCCGGCGGCGTCGGGCGCCATCACCCACAGGTGGACGTCGCCGAGCACCGCGTCGGCGGCGTGCTTGCCCATCGACCCCGGCAAGTGGCGCACGAGGCCCCCGAAGTGCTCCTTGAGGGTCGGCCGGTGCTCGGGGTGGTACGCGGTGGTCGGCGCCCCGTCCAACTCGAGGCGCGGATCCAGTGCCCGCAACCAGGCGTCGAGGTCCTCCTCGACGCGGGCGAACACCGGTCCGTACACGTAGTGCACCTGGTCCTCCGTCGGCGCGACGTGCTCTGCATCACCGAGTCGAACGTGGACCCGCGCTTCGTCGTTCTCGCTGCCCGTGACGGTCACCGAGACACGGATCCGGCTGTCGCCACCGAACCGCGCGCCCTTGAACGAGCCGCGATGCGCCTGGATGACCGCGCCCTCGGACTGGTCGATCTTGAACGACAGCTCGCGGAGCGCGTCCAGCACCGTGCGCCGACTGGTGTCGATCGGTGCATGCACCAACCGGTCGTACTCCATGGTCACGACGTCCACGACGACCTCCGTGCCGTTTCGCGCTGCTGGTCATCGTGCGCGACGCATCGCAGGCGACATAGGGCCGAAGGTCGCTTCGTCGGAGGGCTTCCCGGCCGATCGCAATGTTGGTGCGATGAAGGCGCCATAGCGCCGACAACGCACCAACATTCGGTCCATCGCCGGTGGACGCCGGGGACGTTGTGACCTACGTCCGCGGCACGTGAGTCCTCCGCACATGGCGCCGGGGGCGGTGACGGGCGTCTGCTGATCGCGAATGCGCCTGTCCCGAAGGGGGGTCGCCATGAAGTCGATCCAGCGTCGCACGAAGATCGCAGGGGTCGTCGGGGTCGTGTTCGTCGCCGCCGCGGTGCTGTGGTGGGCGGTGGCCGTCCCGAAGTTGGTGAAGTACCCGACCGACCTCGACGCCTCACCGCACTACGCCGGCACGTTCACCGTGTACGTGGATCCGGCGACGACCGCGCCGCTCGCCACCCCGCTCGACCTGCCGCTCACCGTCGACCGTCACATCCAGGCCGTCGGTGCGCAGAGCGGCGCCAACCGCGTCGTCGTCGACGAGACGATCACGCAGCACGCAGGCTCGCTCGTGAACACGACGCAGCACAACGTCTACGTGATGGATCGCTCGACATTGCAGAACGTGGCCGACCCGCGCGCGTACGCCTTCGACCCCGCCAACGTGGTCGACCGCAGCGGCGCGTACCGCCTCAACCTGCCGTTCGACACCTCGACGACGTCGACGTACACGATCTACAAGAACGAGATCGCGGGGACGTACGTCATGCGCGGTGATCTCACCGAGCCGACGACGCACGAGGCGGGTCTCGACCTGCAGCGCTTCCAGACGAGCGTCGTGGACGCGCCGCTCTCGCCGGCGTACCTGAAGGAGCTCGGCAAGTCCGTGTCGCTCCCGTCGTCGCTGACGCTCGACCAGTTGAAGCCGCAACTCAAGACGATGGGCGTCGACGTCGACGCGCTCCTCGCCGCGATGACGCCGTACCTGACGCCGGACGACCTGGCCACGCTGACGCAGATCGCGGCACGTCCGATCGGTCTGCAGTACCTCCTGTCGTTCGGCGGCAACGTCGCCGTCGAGCCGACCACGGGTGCCGAGGTCGACGTGGCCGTGACCGAGAGCATCGGTGCCCGTCCCGTCATGCCGGACCTGCCGGCGCTGCAGACGATCCTCACGCACTACCCGAACGTGCCGGAAGCGGCGGCCGCCGGGCAGGCGCTCGCCAAGCTCGGTACCGCACCTCCGGTGAAGCTGTTCTCGTACCACTACCAGCAGACGCCGGCATCGGTGGCGGACATCGCCCACCAGGTGTCGTCGATGCGCAACCAGGTGCGACTGGCGAAGGTCTACGTCCCGATCGGGCTGTCGATCGTCGCGCTGCTCTGCTTCGGGTTCGCCGCCGCGACGTTCTTGCTCCACCGCCGTGTGCCGCTCGACGTGCGCCACGAACCGCACGCGCTCGAGCACATCCCCGAACGCGAGCGCGTGTGATGCTCGGCGCCGCGCTGGACGTCTTCCGCCTCCGTCAGTACTTCGACGTCGTCACGAGGGCGCGCCAACTCGCCGCCGGCGTGCGGGAGGACGGTGGCTTCCTCGTCGATGCTGCTGCCGCCGCCGTGCACACACGCTCGCCGCTGGGCACGGCGACGACGAGGACGCCGTTCCCCAACGCCGTGCCGTACGCGTCGCGCGTCGGGGCCGAGCAGCGACTGGCGCTCGTCGCCACCGGCGGGAGCGGCGCGCTCGCCTCGGTGGTGGGTGTGGCGCGCGCCCTCGAGGAAGCGGGCGTCACGCCGTCGGTGATCTCGTTGTGCTCCGGGTCGGCGCTGTTCGGGTTCCCGATCGCGGCCGGCGTCCCCGCCGCCGAGGTGGCCGCGTTCACGCTCGCGCTGGCACCCGAGGACTACGTCGACGTCGATTGGCGCCAGCTCGTCCGTCTCGTGCCCACCGCCGGCCGCGGCTTCGCCGGTCTGCTGCGCGGCGACGCCGTCGAGCGTGCCTACCGCGAGCTGCTGGACGACATGACCCTCGCCGATCTGCCGATCCCCGCGTACGCACCGATCTGGAACATCGAGGAGAACCGCGTCGAGTACCTCGGTCCGGCGACGCATCCGGGGGTGAGCGTCGCCCACGCGGTGCGCATGGCCATCGCGCTGCCGCTGTTCATCGAGCCGGTGCCGTTGGAGGGCTACCACTGGTGCGACGGCGGGATCGTGGACATCTTCCCCGTGCACCCGGTGCTCGACATCGAACCGCCGTGCGGCGTGACGCTCGCCGTGAACGGCTTCTACCCGCCTGGCTTCGCCGGCGAGGACGCGACCGGTTGGCAGTACCGCCGCGGCAGCATCCTCCACGTGGCCAGCCAGGTGCGCACCTGCCAGCAGGTCGAGCTGGCACGCGAGAACCTGGCGCGCCTGCGCGCCGCGTCGGACGTCACGATGATCGAACCGGTTGCCTACGAAGAGGTGCAGGGGATCGGGTTCTACCGCCAGTTCCTGAGCACGCGTCACTGGCCGCGCTACATGCGTGCCGGACGGGACGCGACACGGCGTGCGCTCAGCGCAACGGGAGTACGGGCGGTGCGTGCTCGCCGGCCAGCGTGAGGACCTCGTCGAAACCCTCCGCCAGGCATTCCATCATCACGGCGGCGTCGGGGACGGCGGCACGGTCGATCGTCACGCCCATGCAGCACGTGCCGTCGTAGGACAGCAGCGTGATGTTGAGGCTGGCACCGATGGTCGGCCCGAACGGGAAGTAGCCGGACACCTCCGCGCCGGCCAGGTACACGGGGAACGTGAACCCCGGCACGTTGCTGGCGAGGAAGTCGACGTGCTTCAACATGCCACCCACGACGTTCGGTGGCAGGAGGTTCAGCGCGCCGGCGACGGCGTTCGTGTGCGCGAGCGCCGGCTCGTCACGCGCGGCGCGGCAACGAAAGCCGATCTCGTGCAGGCGCGTCGCGGGATCCGCGGTCGCGACCGGAACGGCGAACCGCTGCAATGTGATGCGGTTGCCGGCCACGGGGTCGTGCTCCGTGCGGATGCTGATCGGCAACGTGACGCGCAGCTCGTCCGGCGCACGACCGTGGCGCTCGTGGTAGCGGCGGAGCCCACCGGTGACCGCGGCGAGGAACGCGTCGTTCAGCGTGCCGCCCGCAGCGGAGGCGGCGCGCTTGAGGTCGTCCAGATCGACCGTCAGCATCTCCAGGTCGCGCGCCAGCCCCCGTCTCGTCATGATCGGTGAGCGGGTGTCGGTCACCGGTGCGACCATGCGGGCAACCGAGGCCGCCGTCGCGGCGAGGTGCGCCGCCGCCCGCAACGGGTGGCGAGCCGCCGCCATCGCGCCCGACGGTGCCGCCGCCGCGTCGTCGGCGAGGATCCTCACGAAGCGGGCAACGTCGTGGACCACACCCTGCTGCGCGACGGCGAGGGGCGACAGCGACTCGGGAGCAGGCGCGTTGATGCGCGCGCCGAGCGGCTCGCGTGCTGCGGTCGTGTCGAACAGCTCGAGCGCCAGGCGCATGCCACCGATGCCGTCGGTCAACGAGTGGTGGAGCTTCATCACGAACGCCGCCTTGCCACCGTGCAGCCCGTCGACGACCGTGAACTCCCACAACGGGTGGGCGGGGTCGAACGCCGTCGTCGCCGCGATGCGGGCGAGGTCGATCACGACGCGCGGTGTGCGCGGGTGCGGTGCCCGGACGCGGCGTACGTGCCACGTCACGTCGAAGTCGTCGGCGACGACCCAGCGCGGTGTGCCGAGGCGCGCCGGCGGTTCCACGAGGCGCATGCGGAACGACGGCACGGCGCGGCTGGCGCGCTCCACCTTGGCGACGAGCCGCGCCCAGTGGGGCGCGCGCTCGAGCCACGCGACCGCGACGATCGTCGAGCGGAGCACGGGGTCGCGCTCCATGTACCAGGAGAAGGCGTCACTCTCACGGAGGAAGGCGTCGGCCTGATCGGTCATCGATGTTCCATTCGACGCCTCCGATACCGCGGGCGCCAGGGTCGAAGGTCCACGACACCGCGCCCGAAGGCTGGCTAGCTTGCGCCGCGATGGAGGACGCATCGCGACGGTGGTCCGGGTCGATGCCCGACGCGTACGAGCGCTGGCTCGTACCGACGCTGTTCCAGCCGTTCGCGGAGGACCTCACTCGACGCGCCGTGCGCCGGGCCCCCTCCCGCATCCTCGAACTGGCCGCCGGTACGGGTGTCCTGACGCGGCAGCTCACGGCGGCATTGCCGGGGGCGGCGGTGACGGCCACCGACCTCAACGACGCGATGGTCGAGCTCGGGTCGGCGCGCGCTCCGGGCGCGACGTGGCGGCAGGCCGATGCCACGGCGCTGCCGTTCGAGGACGGTTCCTTCGACCTCGTCGTGTGCCAGTTCGGCGTCATGTTCTTCCCGGACAAGCCGACGGCGTACGCGGAGGCTCGCCGGGTGCTCGCAGCAGGCGGCGCGTTCGTGTTCAACACGTGGGGCCGCGTCGACGAGCACGCGTTCGCCGACGCGCTCGTCGACGCGACCGCGGCCCTCTTCCCCGACGGGGCGCCGCTGTTCCTGACGTCGATCCCGCACGGCTACTCCGAGGTCGCTGCCGTCGAGGCCGACCTCCGCGCCGGCGGGTTGACGTGCGCCGCACCCGAGACGATCACGCTCGAAGGGCACGCCGAGACGGCCGACGACGTGGCGCGCGGGTTCTGCCTCGGCACGCCGCTGCGCGGTGAGATCGAGGCACGTGGTGATCTCGACGAACTGACGGCCGCGGTCGGCGCGGCCATGACGGCGAGGCTCGGTCGAGGTGCGGTGACGGGGCGCATGACAGCCCACGTCTTCGAAGCCGTGCTCAGCTGACGCGCGACGCCCGCTTCGATTCGTACATCGCGGTGTCGGCTCGCTGCAGCAACGACTCCATGTCGAGCTCGCCTTCGTTCGAGACGACGACACCGATGCTGGCGCGCATCGGGATGCGCTGACCACCGAAGACGACGTCACCGTTCATCGCGCTGCGCAGCCGCCCCGCGAGCGCGTCGGGCGCGACGGACCCGTCGCGGTGCCCGCGGCAGACGACGACGAATTCGTCGCCGCCGAAGCGTCCGAGCACGTCGCCGGCGCGCAACACGCTGCGGAGGCGGCGTGCCGCGACGCGCAGCAGCTCGTCGCCGGCGGCATGGCCGATCTGGTCGTTGACGTTCTTGAACCCGTCGAGGTCGATGAACGCCACCACCACCGTCGGGGTCTCCCGGAGCAGCCGGTCGACCGCGATCTCGGTGGCCGTCCGGTTGAGGCAGTCCGTCAACGGATCGTGGTTGGCGCGATGCTCCAACTCGTCGCGCAACCGGCTGCGATCGGTCACGTCGGCGGTGCACACGACGACACCGTCACGTCGGCCGTCGTCGCCGTACATCACGCGCAACGTGAACTCGCAACGCCGCTCGAGCGTCCGACCGAGCGCCACCTCGACGGTCGACGCGATCCCGTCGAAGGCACGATCGACGGCGTTCGCGACCAGGGGACGGTCGAGCTCGTTGACGGCGCGCAGGAGCGTGTCGACGCTCTCGACCGGGCCGAGGAGGTCCAGCAGTGGTTGGTTCGCGTACGCCACCTCACGATTGGCGCGCAGCTGGCAGATCCCGATCGGCAGGGCCTCCGCGAGCCGCGCCAGCAGGCGTTCACGGTCGTGCAGCGCCTCGAGCGTCGACATCTCCTCCGAGATGTCGACCATCTCCGAGAGCACGCAACCGACAGCGGGATCGTCGAGGTGGTTGTCGTTGACGACCTCGATCCAGACGTGATCCCCGCGCGCGTGGCGCATGCGGAGGCGCACACGCCGCGCACCGGCTTCCGACCGCATCTCGAGCCAGTTGTCGATGGCGCGCTGGCGATCGTCGGGGTGCACGAAGTCCGCCGTCGAGCGCCCGACGAGCTCGTCGGCGCGCCAGCCGAGGAGCGCGGTCGTCGCCTCGTCGACCTCGAGGAACACGGCCAGCCCGTCCTTCTTCACACGCGCGACGCGGCGCCGCAACGACGCGCGGATCTCGCCGGAGCGCAGCACGACGTCGAGGTCGCCGCACTCCGCGACGAGCACGTGGACGCCGTGCTCGGCGCGCACGTCGAAGAGCCGGATCGTCGCGGGATGCTCCGGGTCGGCGAGCAGGCGCGCCGAGATGCAGACGAGCGCCTCGGTCTGGGCCCGCGTCCACGCCTCGATGACGGCGGGCTGGTCCTCGGGGACGACCAGCTCGAGGCCGGAGGGGGCGCCGAATTCGTGCTGACCCGACAGGGGGACCGACTGGGGCACCGGGACGAGACGGCCACCGGGGCCGAACGCGGCAACGATGGCGTCCGGCGCGTCTCGCAGCGCGGCCCGCAGCTCGCTCTCGGCTCCCATCGTCCTTCTCCATCGGAACGTGGGTGCCGTGGCGTGAGGATCTTTGTGCCCTCAGATCCGCGGGAGCAGGGCGGCGAACGCCTGCGGTGCCGTGACCGGCGGGATGTGGCCGGTGTCGAGGCGTACCACTGTGGGCGAATGGGGCAGGCGGGCGATCATCTTCTCCTGCAACGCGAGGGGGACGGGCCGGTCGCGTTCGTTGGCGATGTAGGTCACCGGTACGTCGCCCGCCCGTGACCAGTACACGGGTTGCAGGTAGTGGTGCACGGTGTCGACGACGAGCCGCGCCGGATCGAGGACGTAGGCGAGCGTCTCGTCGTCGAGCGGGTCGCCGCCGTACGTCGTGCGGAAGGCCTCCGGATCCGACGGCGGTCCGGGCGTGGTCAGGGGGAAGTCCTGCTCGCGCGCCATGGCGAACGCCTGCTCGAGCCCCTCGCGGTGACGGTCCTGCATGCAGTCGAGCCCGCACCCGCCTTCGGGCGGGACCGACGCCGCGTTCAGGACGACGTGCGCGATGCGGCCGTCGAGGGCGGCGACGACGCCGGGTACGGGGAGTCCCCCGGACGAGTGGGCGACCAGGACGATCGGATCGCCGATGCGGGCGCGCGTGATGTCGTCGACCACCGACGCCACCTCGTCGTCGACGGTGATCGTCGCCAGGTCCGCCGGCTTGGCGCCGCGGCCGGGCAGGTCGACGGCGAGCACGTCGCCGTCGAGCAACGGGAGCAACCGGTCCCAGAAGCGCGCGGTCGCACCACCGCCGTGGACGAGGACGTACGTCACGGGCGGAGATCATCGCATCCCGCCGACGGCGAATGTTGGTGCGATGTCGGCGCTATAGCGCCTTCATCGCACCAACATTGCCGGGCCTGGGCCGTCCGGTTGCGGGAACATGGTGGCGGTGGTGGGGGCGACGACCGGCGGCGGGGCGCGAACCGACGGGCCGTTGACGGCGCGCGCGGCGGCGGCCATGGGAGTCGAGGACGTGCTGGCGCATCTCGCCACGACCGACGCGGGGTTGACCGACGCGGACGCCGCCGCCCGCCGGGCCCGGTTCGGTCCGAACGCCGTGCGCACCCATCACGCCCGCGTCCTCGGCGTGCTCGTGCGCCAGGTGCGCAGCCCGTTGCTCGTCCTGCTCGTCGTCGCCGCCTCCGTGTCCTTCTTCGTCGGCGAGCGCGCCGACGCGGTGATCATCGGCGTGATCATGTCGTTGAGCATCGGGCTGGGGTTCGTCAACGAGTACCGCGCCGAGCGCGCCAGCGAAGCGCTGCACTCGCAGCTCCGCTACCGGACCACCGTCCGGCGGGACGGCTCGTGGGCGACGCGCGACCTCGTCGACCTCGTGCCGGGGGACGTCGTGCGCCTGCAGATGGGGGCCGTGGTGCCCGCCGACGTGCGGCTGCTGTCGATCGTCGGCCTCGAGTGCGAGGAAGCCGTGCTCACCGGCGAGTCGATGCCGGTGGAGAAGACGACCGCGCCGGTGTCGGACACGTCGTCGCTGGACGAGCTCGCGTCGTGCGCGTTCATGGGGACGATCGTGCACGCCGGCTCCGCCGACGCCGTCGTCATCGCCACGGGTGTCGACACGGAGTTCGGTCGCATCGCCATCGGTCTCGGCGAGCGCCAGGAGGAGACCGAATTCCAAGCGGGCCTCCGCCGCTTCTCGTTGCTCCTCGCACGGGTCGCTGCCGTGCTCACGACCTCGATCTTCGTGATCAACATCGTCCTCGAGCGCCCGATCATCGACGCGCTGCTGTTCTCGCTCGCCATCGCCGTCGGGATCACGCCGCAGCTCCTCCCCGCCGTCGTCACGACCAGCTTGGCGACCGGCTCGAGGCGTCTGGCGCGCGGCAAGGTGCTCGTCAAGCGGCTCGTGTGCATCGAGGACCTCGGTGACATCGAGGTCCTCCTCACGGACAAGACCGGCACGTTGACCGAGGGGTCGATCACGTTCGAGCGCGCCGTCGACCCGGCCGGCGCGCCGTCGGACCGCGCGCTGCTGCTCGGGCTCGTGTGCAACGAGGCGTCGATCAGCGAGGGGTCGGGGCGCGCCGCGGGCGGCAACCCGCTCGACGTCGCGCTGTGGGACGCAACGGACGCGTCGGCGCAACCGGTCTCCTCGTACGAGCGTGTCGCGCTCCTGCCCTTCGACCACGTCCGGCGGCGAGTCTCGGTGCTCGCCGACGGACCGGACGGACGGGTCCTCGTCGTCAAGGGCGCGCCCGAGCAGTTGCTCGAGGTGTGCCGTGACGTGCCTGGGGCGGCGCCCGCGGTGCTCGAGCGCGCGTTCGGCGCCGGCAGCCGCGTCGTCGCCGTCGCGTCCAAGCCGGCACCCGATCGTTCGGCGATCACCGTCGACGACGAGCGCGACCTGCACCTCGACGGGTTCCTACTGTTCGTCGACCGCCCGAAGGACTCCGCCCGTCACGCGTTGCAGCGCCTGGCCGGCCTCGGCGTGACCGTACGCGTCGTCACCGGCGACAACGCCACCGTCGCGGCGCACGTCTGCGACCAACTCGGCTTCCCTGCCGGCGACACCATCAACGGCGACGAGCTCGATGCCCTCGACGACGAGGCGTTGGTCGCTCGCCTCCCCGCGACGCGCGTGTTCGCGCGGATGGACCCCGAGCAGAAGACGCGCATCATCCGCCTGCACCGCCGCGCCGGCACGGACGTCGCCTACCTCGGCGACGGCGTCAACGACGCAGTCGGGCTGCATGCCGCCGACGTCGGCATCTCGGTCGACTCCGCCACCGACGTCGCGCGCGACGCCGCAGACATCGTGTTGCTCGAGAAGGACCTCGACGTGCTGGCCGACGGCGTCGTCGAAGGGCGGCGCATCTTCGCCAACACGATCAAGTACGTGTTGATGGGCACGTCGTCGAACTTCGGCAACATGTTCAGCGCGGCGGCCGCGTCCGCGTTCCTCGACTTCCTCCCGCTGCTGCCGTCGCAGATCCTGCTGAACAACCTGCTCTACGACGCGGGGCAGATGACGATCCCGACCGACCGCGTGGACGAGGAGCAGCTGCGGCGCCCGTCGCACTGGGACGTGGGCTTCATCCGTCGCTTCATGCTCTTCTTCGGACCGATCAGCTCGCTGTTCGACTTCCTCACGTTCGCGGTGATGCTCAACGTGTTCGATGCCGGGCCGGCGTTGTTCCGGTCCGGCTGGTTCGTCGAATCGCTGGCGACGCAGACGCTGGTGATCTTCGTGATCCGGACGAGACGCGTGCCGTTCTGGCGCAGCCATCCCGGGCGACTGCTGGCCGCGGCCACGGTGGCGGTCGTCGCCGTGGGCGCGCTGCTCCCCGTGTCACCGCTGGCGCACACGCTCGAGTTCGCCCATCTCCCCGCGGGGTTCTTCGCCGTGCTGGTCCTCATGGTCGTCGCGTACCTCGCGCTGGTCGAGGCGGCGAAGCACGAGTTCTACGCGTCGATGGCGGGTGCGGTGACCCATCCCCGGCCGGGCCACGAACGCAGGGTGCACCGACGGGCTGCTCGCTTCAGCCACGCCGGCCCGCTGGCGCGACGCGAGTAGCGCCGGCGGACCGCCGATCGCGCTCAGCCCGGCGCGGGTCGTGGCACGGCGAGGCGCGTCGCCGCGGTGCGCCCGCGCAACGTCACCTCCTCCGTGGCCACCCAGTGACCACGTTCGCCGTCGGTGGCGGCGTCGACCGTCGTCATCGACACGGTGACGGGAGGTTCCGCGGACTTGGCGAGCTCGCACAAGCGCGCCGCCTCGTTCACCGGATCGCCGATCACCGTGTACTCGAAGCGGTGCTCGGCGCCGACGTTGCCGGCGACCGCGGGACCGCATGCGACACCGATGCCGGCGCGGCACTCGGGGATGGCAACCGCGAGTCGCTCGTGGATCGTCCGCGCCGCGCGCAAGGCGGCACCGGCGTGGTCGGCCAGCCCGGCGGGTGCGCCGAACACGGCGAGCACGGCGTCACCCTCGAACTTGTTGACCGACCCGCCGCACTCGGTCACGACGCGCACGACCTCATCGAAGAACCGGTTCAGCAACGACACGACTTCCTCCGGCGAGCGTGTGCTGGCGAGCGTCGTCGATCCCACGATGTCGACGAAGAGCACGGCGACGTCGCGCACCTCGCCGCCGAGCGCGACCCCTTCGTCGAGCGCGCGCCGCGCCACGTCCTCGCCGACGTGGCGACCGAACAGGTCGCGGAGGCGCTCTCGCTCACGCAGACCGGCGACCATGCGGTTGAACGCGACCTGCAACATGCCGATCTCGCTGGCGTCGTACACGACCACTTCCGTCTCGAAGTCGCCCTGCTCGACGCTTCGCGCGGCGCGCCGCAACGAGCGGATGGGATCGGCGGCGGCGCGCACCGCCAACCACGCGAGCAACAGGCCGATGCCGAGCGCGACCGCGCCCAACGCGAACACCGCGTCCGAGAGCTTCGCTGTGGTCGTGTGACCGCGCACGAGCGCGAACACGGCGACCATGATGAGGCCGGCGACGGGGACCCCGGAGCCCAGCGTCCACGCCAGCAGCCACCTGACCTCGAGGCCGGGCGTGAGCGGTTCGTCGGGTGGATCGACCGACAACGCGCTCGCCGCGATCGGCCGGAAGAGGAACTCCGTCATGAGGTAGCTCGCCGCACACGTCACGATGCCGCCGAGTGCGACCGTCAGCGCGACGTCGACGGCCATCGCCGGTTGTGTCACGAGCGCGATCACCGTGAACACGACGGTGGCGACTGCCCACAAGACGCCCTGGACCACGACGAGACCGAGCGGCGCGCGCAGGGCGGCGCGCTGCTCGGATCGTTCGGGCCGGCGTCCCTGGATCGCCCACGACACCTTCGCCAGCGCGCTGCGCGTCCCCCACACGACACCGACGGCGACCGCACCGGCGATGTAGAGCGGGATGGCGATCGCGTTGGCGACGATCGTCGCGTGACGCAGTGACTCGGTGCGGGGCACGACGACGCCGACGAGCACGGTCACGACGCCGGCGCCGACCACGTTGGCGACCACGATCGCCGCCGTCACCATGAACTGGAGCCGGCCGCGGCTCAGCACCGGCTCCACCGACGACCCGAACAGGCGCGACCCGAGCGGCGGCGCCGACCCGTCGTCGGCGCCCGTCACGTCACCGGGCCCCAGCACGCGTGCGATCGTCCCACGCCCACCGCACGTCGAGAAACTGCCCGACCGTTGTGCATCGCGTCTCCCCTACGACCGACGCGATGCACACTCGTCCTGCCTGCGCCGTGAGGGTGTAGGTTGCAGGCGACCCGAGGTCGGCCTCTCCGTTCGGCGAACGCCGCGAGCGCCCTGTCTGGCTTCCTGAACGTCGAGGAGTCAGATGGCAACCGACATGTCCGACGTGGTCGATCGCGACCAGGTCAACGCCCGCCAGCGCGCCATCTCGGAGAGCGCCCGTGCCCGCATCATCGAGTGCGAAGACCGTCGCGTACGGATCAGCGAGTTGATGGCACGCCTGGAGGAGATGCGCAGGCGGCTCTACGACGGCGGCCCGGTGCGACACATGCCGTCCCGGTGACGAACGGGTAAGGTCGTCGACGGCGAGCCGGGAAGTCTGGTCGGCATGTGATCGACCGCGTCCCCCGGAGCTCCGATGCCGAACTCGTCTCGTCCCACCGGTGCGGCAACCGCCGTGTCACGGGCGCTGCGCGAGTTCTTCACGACCGAGACGGCCGGTGGTGTGGTGCTCCTGGCAGCGACGGTCGTTGCGCTGGTGTGGGCCAACTCGCCGTGGCAGGACGGCTACTCGTCGCTGTGGCATGCGACGCTGACCGTCGGCGTCGGCGCGCACCAAGTGGCGCTCGACGCCCGCCACTGGGTGAACGACGGCCTGATGGCCCTCTTCTTCCTCGTGGTCGGGCTCGAGGTGAAGCGCGAGTTCCTCCTCGGTGAGCTGCGCGAACGGCGAACTGCGGCGTTGCCGATCATCGCCGCCGTCGGTGGCATGGTCGTTCCCGCGCTGCTGTTCCTCGCCGTCGTCAGGTCCGGCGACGCGGCGCGCGGGTGGGGGATCCCGATGGCGACCGACATCGCGTTCGCGCTCGGCGTTCTCGCGATCGTCGGTCGTGGCGCGCCGTCGTCGGTGCGCCTCTTCCTGTTGACGCTCGCCATCGTCGACGACATCGGCGCCATCGTCGTCATCGCGGTGTGGTACTCGTCCGGGGTCGACGCGCGATGGCTGGCAATGGCGGTCGCGATCGTGGCGCTCGTCGTCGTCGCTCGCCGGTTCGCGGTCGCGACGATGCCGGCGTTCGTCGTGCTCGGTGTCGCGCTGTGGTGCGCCCTGTACGCATCGGGCGTCCATCCCACATTGGCGGGCGTGGTGCTGGGTCTCCTCGTGCCCGTCGCGCCGATCGAGCGGCTCGAGCACGCGCTCCACGGTTGGTCGAGCTTCGTCATCGTGCCGGTGTTCGCGCTCGCCAATGCCGGCATCGCGGTCGGCGCGCACGCGATGGCGGACGCGGTCACGTCACGGGTGACCGTCGGCGTCGTCGTCGGACTCGTCGTCGGCAAGTTCGTCGGGATCAGCGCGTCGTCGTGGGCCGCCGTGCGGTGCGGCGTCGCCGATCTCCCGATCGGCGTCCGCTGGCGCCACGTGCTCGGCATCGGCGCGCTCGGCGGCATCGGCTTCACGGTGTCGCTGTTCATCACTGGGCTCGCGTTCGAGAACGGCACCATGACGGAGGACGTGAAGTTCGGCATCCTGTGCGCGGCCGTGCTCGCCACCGCGGCGAGCGCGCTCCTCCTCCGCACCGGCGACGACCGAGTCGAGCTCCCGTGACGAGCGGTGTGGCGACCCGCTGGCCGTTCAGCGTCGCTTCGTGAGGCCGCCGATGCGGGCGACGGTGTCGTAGTTCGCCTCCACCGTCTTCTTCGGCGCGACCGCGAGCCAGGCGTCGACGACCGCCTCCTGCACGGCGCGCTTCGTCACCGCGTCGAGCCGCACGAGCACGGCGGCGTAGCCGTCGAAGTGCGGGATCGTGAAGAACGCCTTCGGCTGTGACGCCAGCACCGCTTCCTTCTCGGCGAGGTCCTCGACGCGAAGGGCGATGATCGGTCCGTCGGGCGGCGTCTCGTCGCCGAAGCGCTCGATGTCGGCCTTGCTGAAGGGCCGTTCCCACGCGAACGCCTTGCCGGCCACGAACCATGTGCGGTGCCCGTGGCGCGTGCCTTCGGTGACGTCCGGGAGTGAGCGCGCGAGCCCGGCGATGTGGTCGAGACTGACCATGCAGCCACGATCGCGCACACCGGCGCCGCGGCGCTGCCCACGTGTGGGCGCGCCGTCTGGGGGAAGGATCGCACCATGTCCGAACAACTGGCCAGCATGGGTGGCGACACGTCGGCGGACTTCGCCGGCGGCAGCGCGGGGCGCACGGTGCCACCGTCGCCGCGCCCGCTCGACCTCGCCGACGGTCCGCTGGACGAGACCGTGTTGCGCTCGGTCGATGCGTGGTGGCGCGCCGCCAACTACCTGGCCGTCGGCCAGATCTACCTGATGGACAACCCGTTGCTGAAGGAGCCGCTGCGCGCCGACCACGTGAAGCCGCGCCTGCTGGGTCACTTCGGCACGGTGCCGGGACTGAACCTCGTGTGGGTGCACGCCAACCGGGCGATCCTCGAGCGCGACCTCGACGCCGTGTTCGTGGCGGGGCCAGGGCACGGCGGGCCGGGGCCGAACGCGTGCGCCTGGCTCGAGGGCACGTACTCCGAGCGCTACAGCCACATCACGCAGGACCTCGACGGGATGACGGCGTTCTTCCGCCAGTTCTCGTTTCCCGGCGGCGTGCCGAGCCACTGCGCGCCCGAGACACCGGGGTCGTTCCACGAAGGTGGTGAGCTCGGGTACTCGCTGCTGCACGCCGTCGGTGCCGCGCTCGACAACCCGGACCTCGTGGTGTTCTGCGTCGTCGGCGACGGGGAGGCGGAGACGGGCGCGCTGGCCACGAGCTGGCACGCGCCCCGCTTCCTGAACCCCACGCGCGATGGCGCGGTGCTCCCGGTGCTGCACCTCAACGAGTACAAGATCGCCAACCCGACGTTGCTCGCGCGCATCGACGAGGATGACCTGCACCAGTTGCTGCGCGGCTACGGCTACGAGCCGCACATCGTCGCCGGCGACGATCCCGGCGCAGTTCACCAGCGCATGGCCGCCGTGGTCGACGAGTGCCTCGACCGCATCGAAGCGATCCGCGGTGCGGCCGCGAACGGCGACGTGCCCGCGACGGGCGCGCGCTGGCCGATGATCGTCCTGCGTACGCCGAAGGGTTGGACGTGCCCCCCGATCGTCGACGGCCAACAGGTGGAAGGCACGTTCCGCGCCCACCAGGTGCCGCTGCCGAAGGCGCGCGACGACGATCGCCATCGCGAGGTGCTCGAGCAGTGGCTGCGCTCGTACTGCCCCGAGGACCTGTTCGACGCCGACGGGCGCCCGGTCGACGCGCTGCGCACGCTCGTCCCGAATGGCGATCGCCGGATGAGCGCCAACCCGATCACCAACGGCGGCACCACGTTGTGCGACCTGCGCCTACCGAACTGGCGCGACCACGCCGTGGACGTCCCCGCGCCCGGGCGCACGGAGCACGAGGCGACGCGCGTGCTCGGTTCGTGGCTCCGGGAGGTGACGCGCCGCAACCCGCACAACTTCCTCACGTTGGCGCCCGACGAGCTCGCCAGCAACCGGCTCCAGGACATCCTCGAGGTGACCGGACGCGACTGGCAGATCCGCATCGACGAGCGCGACGAACGACTCGATCGTCAGGGCCGCGTGATCGAGGTGCTGTCCGAGCACATGTGCCAAGGGATCCTCGAGGGCTACCTCCTCACGGGACGCCACGGTGTCTTCACGTGCTACGAGGCGTTCATCCACATCGTCGACTCGATGTTCAACCAGCACGCGAAGTGGCTCGAGGCGTGCAACGACGTGCCGTGGCGGCAACCGATCGCCAGCCTCAACTACCTCCTGTCGTCGCACGTCTGGCGGCAGGACCACAACGGCAGCACGCACCAGGACCCCGGCTTCCTCGACGTCGTCATGAACAAGAAGCCGGAGATCGTGCGCGTCTACCTGCCGCCGGACGCCAACACGTTGTTGAGCACCTACGACCACTGCCTCAAGTCGCGGCAGTACGTGAACGTCGTCGTCGCCGGCAAGCAGCCGCAGTTCGACTGGCTCTCCGCGGACGACGCCGCCCTCCATTGCGCACGCGGGCTCGGCATGTGGACGTGGGCGAGCACCGACGGCGCAACGGGCTCGCCCGACGTGGTGCTCGCGTGCGCGGGCGACGTGCCGACGCTCGAGACCCTCGCGGCGACGTCGATCCTGCGTGACCGCCTCCCCGACCTGCGGGTGCGCGTCGTCAACGTCGTGGACCTCATGCGCCTGCTCCCGGACAGCGAGCACCCGCACGGCCTGCCCGACCGTGAGTTCGACACGCTGTTCACCACCGACGCGCCGATCGTGTTCGCGTTCCACGGCTATCCGTGGCTGATCCACCGTCTCGCGTATCGCCGCACCAACCACGGCCGGCTGCACGTGCGCGGCTACAAGGAGAACGGCACGACGACGACGCCGTTCGACATGGTGATGCTGAACGATCTCGACCGCTACCACCTCGTCATGGACGTCATCGATCGCGTCCCCGGGCTCGGACAGCGCGCTGCCGATCTGCGCCAGGAGATGGTCGACGCCCGCTTCCGCGCGCGTGCCTGGACCCGCGAGCACGGTGAGGACATCCCCGAGGTCGCCGGCTGGCGCTGGGACGCGTGACGTGCGGGTCCTCACCGTCAACGCGGGATCGACGTCGCTGAAGGTCGCAGCGGTCGTGGACGGCGCCGCCGCGCCGCGAGTCGCGTCGCTCGACGACGCGCTCGCCGGTGCACCGCCCGACGCGATCGCCCACCGTGTCGTCCACGGCGGTGACCGCACGGCCCCGGTGCTCGTCGACGAACGTGTGATGGACGAGTTGCTCGCACTCGCCGACCTCGCACCGCTGCACCAACCGCCCGCGCTCGACGCGCTCACGACGTGCCGCGCCGCGTGGCCGGCGGTGCCGAACGTCGCCTGCTTCGACACCGCCTTCCACTCGACGATCCCTGCCGCGGCGCGCACCTATGCCCTGCCGGCGCGCTGGCGTGACACGGTCAAGGTGTACGGCTTCCACGGCCTGTCGTGCGCGTGGGCGGCCGGACGCGTGGCGGCGATGGCGCCGGACGTGCGCCGCCTCGTCGTCGCCCACCTCGGTGGCGGCCAGTCGTTGACCGCGGTGCTCGACGGCCGGAGCGTGCTGACGACGATGGGGTTCACACCGCTCGACGGCCTGGTGATGGCGACGCGGTGCGGCTCGCTCGACCCCGGCGCCGTGCTGTGGCTGCAACGGCACGGCGTGGACGACCTCGAGCGCGTGCTCGAGCACGACAGCGGCCTGCTCGGGCTGTGCGGTACCGCGGACATGCGCGAAGTGCACGCGCGCGCCGATGCCGGCGACACGGACGCGCAGTCGGCCTTCGACGTGTGGTGTCACCGCGTGCGAACGAACCTCGGCGCCTGTGTGGCTGCGCTCGAGGGCCTCGACGCGCTCGTGTTCACGGGCGGCGTGGGCGAGCACGATCGTCGCGCCCGAGCGGCGATCGCCACGGACTTCCACTGGTTGGGCGTCGACATCGTCGACGGTCCGGACGACGGCGACGATCGGGAGATCACCGCACCCGGCGCTGCCGTGCGGACCTTCGTCATCGAGGCTCGTGAGGACCTGCAACTCGCCGCGGAGGCGACGGCGCTCCTGCGCGGCTGACGCACTCGTGACCTTCGACTCTGGCTGCGCGCTGCCGTCCGGCGTTCGATGGCGGCGAGGAGCACCAGGAGGTCTCGTCATGGCTCGTGTCGGCGCCGCGCAGGTCGTCCACCCGCAGTCGCCGGTCGCCAGCCTGTGCACGCGTGCCGTCGTCGCCGTGGCGGGGGACACGTCACTGGCGGCCGCCGTCGACCTGATGCGGCACGAAGGTGTGTCGTCGCTGTTGCTCGACGGCGGACGGGCACTCGTCACCGAGCGCGACCTCGCGCGTGCGATGGCCTACGGATGCGAGCCGAGCGAGCCCGTGTCCGTGGCGGGATCGCCGCACCCCATCACCGTGCCCGGCCACCTGCGGGTGATCGAGGCGGCGGCGCTGATGCTCAACGAGCACGTTCGCCACCTCGTCGTCGAGCTCCCCGCCGGCGCGCTCGGCGTGATCTCGTTGCGAGACGTGCTGGCCGTGCTGCTGTCGGTCGTCGACCGCGATCTCTGGCTCACCTCGTTGCAGGTGCGCATCGAAGCACCCGCAGAGCTCTGGCTCGGCTGAGCGCGCGACGTCGGCGAAACGTCAGCTCGTCAGCGTCGCGGTCCGCGTCCCCACCGGCAGCTCAAGCGTGAAGCAGCTGCCCCGTCCGGGCTCGCTGTTCACGGTCAGCCGGCCACCGTGCAACTCGGCGATGCCACGGGCCAGCGAGAGCCCGAGTCCGCTGCCGCCCGCGTCCTGACGTTCCTGCTGGAACGGCTCGAACACGCGCTCGTGCTGGTCGGGCGCGATGCCAGGGCCGGTGTCGGCGACCGTGATGGCGACGTACGGGACGTCCGAGGCGTTGCGCGCGACGTACAGGTCGATGTCGACGCGACCGTTGCGAGGGGTGAACTTCAGCGCGTTGGCGACGAGCCCGTCGAGCGCCCGCTCCAGCTTCAGACCGTCGACGTCCGCGACGGGTGCCGAATCGTCACGATGCACCGCCAGCTCCACACCACCGTCTGCGGCGGCACCGCGATGGCGCGCCACGACGGCATCGACGACGTCGGCGAGTGACGTGGCCTGGCGGAACAGATCCATGCGCCCGGCCTCGAGCTTGGCGACGTCGAGCACGTCGTCGATGAGCGACAGCAGCTGCCGTCCCGCCTCCGCGATGTCGTCGGTGTACTCGCGCTGGGTGTCGTCGAGCGGGCCGAACGCCTCGTCCTGCAGCACCTCGGCGAACCCGATGATGACGTTGAGCGGCGCCCGGAGCTCGTGGCTCATCGTGGCGAGGAACTCCGCCTTGTGACGCGCTGCCTGCACGAGCGCGGACGTGGCGCGCTCCGCTTCGACGCGTGCTTCGGCTTCCCGCGCCGCGTTCGCGTACACCCGACCCGTCAACGCGCCGACGATGATGCTCGTGGACACCGTCGGCCCCATCGTCAGCAACCATCGCGCAACGGGATCGACGTTGCCGGACTGGACCGCGACGAGCACCGCGACGCACACGCCGATGAGGAAGAGGTGCAGCAACGCCGCGCGCGACGACAGCGCCAACCTCGCTGCCGCGACCGCCCAGGTGAAGTACAGCGTGATGTAGGGCGCGAGGTCGACGCCGACGATTCCCGCCGCGCCGGCGATGAGGATGACGTCGGCGGCGTGGTCGACGAGCACGGCGGGCCGGCCCGCATGCCGGGTCACGATCACGACGACGCGAACGAGCATCGAGCTCAAGACGACGAGGCCCAGCAGGCGGAGGTCGATGTCGTGGCGCACGGACGGGGGCAGTGCCACCACGCCGATCGGGAACAGCAGGAACGCGATGAGACCGAGCACCTCGGTCCGCAGGGTGACCGGCTCGAGGGCGAGCGCGTGTCGCTCGTGCGGCGCCGACACGGTGACGTCGGTGTCGATGGAGGCGACCGGCGGTGCGTTCGGCACCGTCAGGCGGAAGATGCTGCCGCGACCCGGGCTGCTGCGCAGCGTGAGGTCACCGCCGTGGACGCGCGCCAGCCGTCTCGACACGGGGAGGCCGAGGCCGGTACCGCCGTGACCCGCGGCGTCGCCCTGCTCGTACTCGTCGAAGATCCGTGCCTGGTCGGCCGGCGAGATGCCGGCGCCGTTGTCGACGACCTCCACCGCGAGCCCGCCGTCGGCCTGCGTCACGCGCACGTGGATGTCGCCCCCGGGTGGCGTGAACTTCATGGCGTTCGACAACAGGTTGAGCACGATCTGGCGGAGCTTGCGTTCGTCGGCCACGACCGGTTCGAGCAGGCGAGATCGCACGAGACGGATGCGGACACCACGTCGCTCCGCCTGGTCGCGGAACAGCGCGATCGTCGACGACAGCACACGCTCCACGTCGACCACGCTGAGATCGAGGTCGTCGCGGCCGGTCTCGATGCGGCTCACGTCGAGCACGTCGTCGACGAGCGACAGGAGATGCGAGCCCGCTTCCACGATGTCGTCGGCGTACTCCCGCTGCTTGTCCGTCAACGGCCCGACCGCCTCGTCGCGCAGCATCCCCGCGAAGCCGAGCACGGCGTTCAACGGCGTGCGCAGCTCGTGGCTCATGCGCGCCAGGAACGCGTTCCGTCGGTCGTTCACCTCTGCGAGCTCGGTGCGGCTGCGCTCGACCTCTGCCCGCGCCGCCCGTTCGCTCCGCGCCAGCTCGCGGGCACGGTGCACGATGCTGCCGGCCAACGAGGAGACCTGGATCACGGCCCCCATCAGGAGGCACCACATCGTGATGCGGGCGCGGTACCCGTCGTTCGTCCACAGCACCAGCGCTTCTGCCACGCCGACGAGCGCGAACATCGCGATGCGCAGCCGGGGCGACAGGAACACGACGGCGGCGAAGCCGATGATGACGTAGGACATGGCGAGGTACGCGCCGCACGCCGGACCGGCAGCCCACGCGTTCGCGGCGACGATCGCCACGCCGATGAGCAGCACGTCGAACATGCGCGAGCGCGACAGGCCGACCAACCGTGCGGCCAACGGGATGAAGAACACGGCGCCGATGGCGACGGCGACGATCGCACCGGGCGAGACGCCCGCGGGCCGCGGTTCGTGCACGGCGATCAGCAGCGTCGCGACGAACGTGCACGCCGCGTGCGTGAGGCCGATCGGCAGCACCAGGTCGTCGACGAAGTCGACGAGATCCTTGTCGGGATCGGGCGTCACAGCTGCCACGCGGTTCCCGACTCCGGCTCGTAGCTGCAGTACGTCCCCGTGCGCACCGCGTTCGTCAGGTGCCTTCCGAGCGTGGGATGGACACGCTCGATCTTCGCGATGCTGTCGCGAATCCGGTTGGTGACCGCCTTGCGCACGCGCTCCATCGGGTCGGCAGCGGCGCGCGGGCGACCACCGAGGCCGAACGCGCTCGAGAGCTCGTGCGCGAGCGCGTCGAGCTCCTCGGCGGCCCGGGCGGCACGCTCGCCGTCACCCCACTGCTCGGCCTCCTCGAGCTCGTGTTGGAGGTCGTCGTAGCGCCGTTGATACGCGTCACGGGCGCGGGCATCCAGCATCGGGCCCGCGTCGCCGACGCGCACCGTGGCGCCCTCGCCTGCCAGCTCCGTGACATGGATCTCGCGTCCCGGTTGCGCGAGCAGGCGCGCGAGGTAGTGCAGCCCCTTGACATCGCGGAGGCGCACGGTCGTGGCGCGGTAGGACACCGTCCAGTACTCACCGTCGCGGCGGAACTCGTTGTCCGCCGCCGCCGGCTGCTCGACGACGTGGGACACGCGAGCACGGTGTTCGCCGTCGCCGATGCGCCACGCGGGGACCGGGTCGGCGAACCCCTTCAGCGTCAGCGAGCCCACCGGCGCCGACTCGATGCTCGACTCCGTCATGAGCCGTGCGCGCTGGTCGAGCAGGATCTCGCCGGACGCCGCCTCGCTGCACAACCGCGCCGCGAGGTTCACGACGTTGCCGACGACCCCGTACTCGACGCGGCCGTCGAAGCCCATCACGCCGAGCGTGGCGAAACCGACGGCGACGCCCTGACCGACGTCGAGATCGTGGCCCCGCCGTCGCCACTCGGGAACGAGCTCGCTCACGGCGGCGCGGAGCTCGATGGCGGCGTCGACGGCGCGCGCCGCCGGATCGGGACACGGCAGTGGGTCCCCGAAGAAGAGCATCACGCCGTCGCCGGCGAGGTTGCCGACGGTGGCCCCGTGGCGACGGACGAGCGCACCGATCGCGTCGTGGAACTCGCCGAGCACCGTCATGACGTCCTCCGGCTCGGCGGCATGCGTGAACCGCACGAACCCGCGGAGGTCGGCGAACAGCACGGCGATCTCGGCGCGGTGCGTGTCGAGCATGGCGGGCTCGTCCGCCGAGATCACGAGGTCGGCGACCGAAGGCGAGAGGAAGCGGCGCAACCGTCCGAGACGCTCCATCTCGAGGAGCTGTTCCGCGACGCGTGCCTCGAGGTCGGCGTTGAACCGTGCCAGCTCGGCGGCCTGCGATTCGATGGTGTCCTGGTAGCGCTTGATGCGAAGGAGCGATCGCACCCGCGCGAGCAACTCGGCGCGGTCGAACGGCTTCGTGACGAAGTCGTCGGCACCCGAGTCGAGCGCGGCGAGGCGTTCGTCGCTGCCCGCCGCCGTGAGCATCAGGACCGGCAGCGCGACGGTGGTGTCGTCGGCGCGCAAGCGCCGGCACACCTCGAGCCCGTCGATGTCGGGCAGTCGCAGGTCGAGGAGGACGAGATCGGGGCGGCGCTCCGAGACCACCGTCAGCGCGTCGCGGCCGTCGACGGCGGTGACGACGCGATGGCCCGCGGCCACCAGGACGGCCTCGAGCAGTCGGCGCGACGCCGGCTCGTCGTCGACGACGAGCACGAGCGGTGCCTCGGCCGAACGCTCAGCCGGTTGCGCGTCCGTCGCCATCGTGGCCACCGTGGTCACCGTCGCCGCAGTACGAACCGACCTGCTGCGTGAACCGGCGGACGTCGATCGGCTTGCTGATGTAGCCGTCGAAGCCCGCCGCGATCAGACGATCGCGATCGTGGGCCATCGCGTACGCCGTGACCGCCACGACCGGGATGTCACTGGTCGTCGGGTCGTCGCGCAGCCGGGCCAGCACGTCGTCGCCGGGCATGTCCGGGAGCTGGATGTCCATGAGGATCACCGCGGGGTGCTGCTCACGGGCGAGGCGCAGGCCCGACGAACCGTCGGCGGCCTCGATCGTCGCGAAACCGCCCAGCTCGAGCACATCCCGAGCCAGCTTCCGGTTCTTGTCGTTGTCCTCGACGATGAGGACCAGCGACGTCATGTCCGCCTCCGTCGACGCTGCGGTCGGCAGCGCACCCCAGCAGGTGGCCCCAGCGCCTTCCTCAACGGTGCCACGAAACAGAGGCGGAACGGAACTCGTAGCGGCGCCATGCCCGCCGTAGCGCAATTCGGATGAGACGGCGGATCCGGACTGGGGCGGCTCCGAGTCTCCGATGCGGTACCGAAAGGACGGCGTCATGCGGCGCAACAAGCGGAACGAGCAGATCGACCTGTTGGCGGAGCAGCAGTTGTTCTGCGGCTTCGACGCCCGTGCGCTCGCACGCATCGACGGCCTCGTGACGAGGGTGGAGGTGCGCGGCGGCACCCGGCTCGTCACGGAGGGGGGCCGTGGTCAGGAGATGTTCATCGTCATCGACGGAGAGGCAGAGGTCTCGAGCGAAGGGCGGGTGCTCGGGCACATCGGCGCGGGTGGCTTCTTCGGCGAGATGGCGATGCTCGATCGCGGGCCTCGGTCCGCGACCGTCACGGCCGTCGACGACATGGACGTGCTCGTCGTCGGTCAGGACGGGTTCAACTCGCTCGTCGACGAACCCGTCGTCCTGCGGCGGATGCTGGCGGCAGAGTCAGGACGGCTCCGGCGGGCGAACATCTCCGCGTCCGACTAGTCGGGCGTAGGCGGGACCACGGCCCCTCACGTCGAGCCGGGGTGCTCCATCGAGCACCCCGGCTCGGCGCGTCCCGCCACCTGAGGTCAACCGGGGGCTTCGCGGACGAGACCGGCGAGCTGTTCGTACAGGCGCCACCGCTCGTCGACGTCCGCCTGCGCGAGCGCCACCAACTCGTCGGCCAGGTGCGGGTCGCGGCGGGCGAGCACCGCGAAGCGTTCCTCGCCGGCGGCGAAGTCGCGCACCGGCAACGTCGGCGCGTGCGAGTCGAGTGAGAACGGGTGCTCGTGCGCGTCGTTGGTCGGGCGGTAGCGGAACAGCGGCCACATGCCGCTGTGCACGGCGTCGCGCTGGCGTGCCATCGAGTCGCACTCGGCGAAGCCGTGCGCGGGCACGCAGCTCGCGTACGCGATGACGAGGGAGGGTCCGGGCCACGCATCCGCCTCGAGCAACGCCTTGACCGTCTGCACGTCGCTGCCACCGAGCGCGATCTGCGCGACGTACACGTCCCCGTACGAGAGCGCCTCGAGCGCGAGATCCTTCTTGGCGGTGCGCTTCCCGGCAGCCGCGAACTTCGCGACCGCGCCGCGCGGCGTCGCCTTCGACGCCTGGCCGCCCGTGTTCGAGTACACCTGCGAGTCGAGCACGAGCAGGTTGACGTTCCGACCCGAGCCCAACACGTGGTCGACGCCGCCCGACCCGATGTCGTAGGCCCAGCCGTCGCCGCCGACGATCCACAACGAATGGCGCACGAGGTCGGCGGCCACGTCGGCCAGGCGGCGGGCGTCGGGATCCGTCGCGGTCGACGGCGCGAGCCGCTCGAGCAACTCGTCGACGCGCGCGCGTTGCGCCAGCACCTCTGCCTCGGTCGTCTGGTCCGCATGCAGCAGCGCGGCGGCGAGGTCCTCGCCGACGCGCGGTGCGAGCGTCGTGAGCAGCGCGATGGCGTTGCGGCGGCGGTGCTCCGACGACAGCTCGAGCCCGAGGCCGAACTCCGCGTTGTCCTCGAACAACGAGTTGGCCCATGCCGGCCCTCGCCCGTCCTCCGCGGTGGCCCACGGCGTGGTGGGGAGGTTGCCGCCGTAGATCGAGGAGCACCCCGTCGCGTTGGCGACGACGAGACGGTCGCCGAACAACTGCGACAGGAGCTTGAGGTACGGCGTCTCGCCGCACCCTGCGCACGCACCCGAGAACTCGAACAGCGGCTGGAGGAGCTGTGACGTCTTCACCGAGTCGTGCTCGACGTGGTCGCGCGCCAGCTCGGGGATCGTCAGGAAGAAGTCCCAGCGCGTCGCCTCCCGGTCGTGGTGCACGTCGATCGGCTCGAGCATCAAGGACTTGTGGGCGGGGTCGTCCTTCCGGTGGGCGGGACACACCTCGACGCACACGCCGCAGCCCGTGCAGTCATCGGGGGCGACCTGCACGGTGAGCCAGTGATCGGGAAGGGCGCGGGAGCGGAACGTCTTCGACGCGAAGCCGTCGGGTGCACCGGCGAGCGCGTCGGGCTCGTACACCTTCATGCGGATGGCGGCGTGCGGGCAGACGATGGCGCACTTCCCGCAGTCGATGCAGATCGACGGGTCCCACACCGGGATGGCGGACGCGATGTGGCGCTTCTCGTACCGCGCCGTCGCGGTGGGGAACGCGCCGTCGGCGGGGAGCGCGCTGACCGGCAACTCGTCGCCCCGCCCGGCAAGGAGCGGCTCGGTGACCGCGTGCACGAACACGGGGATGTGCACCGCCTGGCGTGTGCCAGGGGTCGGTGCCGTGACGGTCGACGGCACGGGGACGTGCTGGAGCGCGCCGACGGCGGCATCCACGGCGGCGTCGTTGCGGGTCACGACGTCGTCGCCACGCTTGCCGTACGAGCGGCCGATCGAGGCCTTGACGGCGTCGATCGCCGCCGCGAGCGGGAGCAGGCCTGCGACCGCGAAGAAGCACGCCTGCATCACCGTGTTGATCCGTCGCCCGAGACCGTGTGCCGACGCCACCCGTTCGGCGTCGACGACCCACAGGTCGAGGTCGCGATCGACGATCGTCGACTGCACGTGCGCGGGGAGGTGCTCCCAGATCTCCGCGGCAGCGTACGGCGCGTTCAACAGCAACGTCGCGCCGCGACGGGCGGACGAGAGCACGTCGACGCGGTCGAGCAGCGCGAACTGGTGGCAGGCGACGATGTCCGCTTCGTCGACGAGGTACGGCGCGTCGATGGGCGTGTCTGCCACGCGTACGTGGGAGACGGTCAACGCACCCGACTTCTTCGAGTCGTACACGAAGTACGCCTGCGCGAAGCGGTCGCTCGTCGTCGCGAGGATCTTCACGTTCTCCTTGGCGGCACCGACCGAACCGTCGGCGCCGAGACCGAAGAACACCGCGCTCGTGCCCGCGAACGGCAGCGTGAACGACGTGTCCGGTTGGATGCTCAGGTGCGTCACGTCGTCACGGATCCCGACCGTCACGTGCGGTCGCGGCACCGGCACGTCGAGCTCGTCGAAGACCCCTTTCACGAGCGCGGGCGTCAGCTCCTTCGACGCGAGCCCGTAGCGAGCGCCGACGACCTCGATGGCCCGTCCCGCCTCGGCGAGCGCAGCCACGACGTCGAGGTAGAGCGGTTCGCCGACCGCGCCCGGTTCCTTCGTGCGGTCCATCACCGCGATGCGGCGCACCGTCGGAGGCAGCGACGCGAGGAAGGCGTCGACGGGGAACGGGCGGAACAGCCGGAGCGTCATCGCGCCGACAGGTGCACCGGCGGCCGCCATGACCCGCGCCACGCTCGCCGCCGTCACGCTCCCGGAACCCATCGACACGATCACGTGCTCGGCATCCGCTGCGCCGGCGTAGTCGACGAGGCCATAGCGACGGCCCGTGCGCGCCGCGAGGTGGTTCATCGCGTCCTCGACGATGTCGGGGATGGCCGCGTAGTAGCGGTTGGCGGCCTCGCGCGACTGGAAGAACACGTCGGGGTTCTGCGCCGTCCCCCGCACCATCGGATGATCGGGGCTCAACCCGCGCTGGCGGTGCAACGCGATCGCGTCGTCGTCGACGAGCGCGCGCAGGTCGCCGTCGTCCAGCAACTCGATGCGGTTCACCTCGTGGCTCGTGCGGAAGCCGTCGAAGAAGTGGAGGAAGGGCACGCGTGCACGCAACGTGGACGCGTGCGCAACCAGCGCGAGGTCGTGTGCCTCCTGCACCGACGCGGACGCCAACATCGCCCACCCCGTCGTCCTCGCGGCCATCACGTCCGAGTGGTCGCCGAAGATCGACAGGGCATGTGTGGCCACCGCGCGGGCCGCGACGTGGATCACCGCGGGCATGAGCTCGCCGGCGATCTTGAACATGTTGGGCAGCATGAGCAGGAGCCCCTGCGACGACGTGAACGTCGTGGCGAGGCTCCCGCCGAGGAGCGCGCCGTGCAGTGTGCCGGCCGCGCCCGCCTCGCTCTGCATCTCCACGACTTCGGGCACGACGCCCCACAAGTTCGGACGACCGGCGGCGGACCACGTGTCGGCGAACTCGCCCATCGGGGAAGCGGGCGTGATCGGGTAGATGGCGACGATCTCGCTCAGCGCGTGCGCGACGCGCGCCGCAGCCTCGTTTCCGTCGATGCATGCCCAGTCGCGGTTCATGGTCCCTGTTGCTCCTGCGTCCCGAGCAGCGTCGCCGTTCCGGCGGCGCGCCCGATAGGGCCGAAGGTCCAGAGATGACCATCGGCCCTACCGCGACGGGCGGTCGGCGTGGCCGAATGGCGACATGTTGCGACGTACGACGCATGCCGTGGCCGGCCCTCACCGTGTCGTCGTCGAGACCGACGACCCGGCGCTGCAGATCTGCGACTTCGTCGCCTTCGCGGACGCCGGCTTCGACGTGGTGGTGTGCAGCGGTCCGGACGCGGGTCACCCGTGCGGGGCGGTGGCGGGCGCGGGTTGCGCGCTCGTCGCCGAGGCGGACGTCGTCTTCAACGACCTGCGCGACCCGGCCGTGCAGCGCCGGGTGGCGGCCGCCGTGCGCCAGACCGCGCCCGCGGTGCCGATGGTCGTCCGGGTGGCGCCGGGCTGCGAGGACACGTTGCCCGCCGGGTGCGAGCCGTTGACGTCGGTGACCTCGTTGTCCGGGCAGACCGCCGCGCTCCGGCGGGCGGTGACGCACGAGGTGGGGGCGCAGCCCCCGAGGGGTCAGGACGTGCGGGGGGGCGCGAGCGCGGCCTCGAACACGGCGGTGACCTCGGGCGCGTAGGCGGCGGCCGCCTCCTGGCCGAGCTGGACCACCGACATGAGCAACGACAGCGTGATGGCCACGACGCCGTTGCCGATCGTGGCGGCGTCGATGTCGGCGCGGACCGTGCCCGCCATCTGCTCCGCCCGCAGGCGCTCCGCGCACGCCTTGCGCAGCTCCGCCAGCGCGGGGATCTCCAGCACGCGCACGGTGACGTCGGGCTCGAGGCCACCGAGCAGGCGGCGGGCGAGGGGATGGTGCTCGACGGCGGCGACGAGCGTGAAGATCAACGACTGGCGCCAGTCGCTGATGAGCGAGCGGTCGGTGATGCTGGAGAGGCCCTCGCTGATGACGGCGGCGGCGTCCTCGTCGACGGCAGCGACGAACAGCGCCTCCTTGTTGGGGAAGTAGGCGTAGGCCACGGTGCCGCCGACGCCCGCGTCGCGGGCGATGTCGGCCACGGAGGTGGCCCGGTACCCGTCCCTGCCGAAGCGGCGGATGGCGGCGGCCAGGATGGCCTGCCGGGTCCGTTCGCCCTTCGAGAGATCGGTGCTCGCCTGCGCCATACGTCACACACGATAGCAGAAATGAGGGATTGAGTAAATCACTCAGATCCTTTAGGATAGGTCCCGTGACCACTCCCCAGACCCGTGACCCGGCGCGCAAGGTCCCCACCCGCCGCATCTCCTTCGAGGAATCCCTGCGCGACCTGCCGAGGCACTTCGCGGCCGACGGCGACCTCATCCTCAGCCACCTCGCCGCCTCCCTCTCCGCGGTGTTCCCGGACGGCGAGGACTTCTTCGTGCGCTCGGTGCGGAACTTCCGCGACGACATCACCGACCCCGCGCTGAAGCGCCAGGTCGCGGGCTTCATCGGCCAGGAGGCGATGCACGGTCGGGAGCACCGTGCCTTCAACGACCGCCTCGACGAGCTGGGCTACCCCACGAAGACGTTCGAGAAGTTGACGAAGAAGGGCCTCGCCGTGCGAGAGCGGATGCTGTCGCAGAAGTCGAACCTGGCCGCGACGGCCGCGCTCGAGCACTTCACCGCCACACTCGCCGAGCTCGTGCTCTCCGACGAGCAGACGCGCAACCTGTTCGGTCACGACGAGGTGCGCAACCTGTTCCTCTGGCACGCGCTCGAGGAGTCAGAGCACAAGGCCGTGGCCTTCGACGTGTACAAGGCGGTGGGCGGCACCGAGCGCATGCGCGTCGTCACGATGAAGGTGCTGCGCTTCGGGTTCATCGTCGGCATGGCCGGACAGGTCACGATCTCGTTGCTGCTCGACCGCGAGACGTACAAGCCGGGGAAGCTGCGCCGCAGCTGGCGCAACTTCCGTCGCTCACCGATCATGAGCAAGGAGCTGTGGCGCCGGTTGAAGGACTACGACCGTCGCGACTTCCACCCCGACGACCGCGACACCAACGAACTGGTGACGCAGTGGCGCGACAAGCTCTTCGGTGAGGCGGGCACGCTGAACGACAAGCTCGTCCGTTCGGCGGCGTAGTCGATGGAGCACCTCGACGTCCTCATCGTCGGTGCCGGCCTGTCGGGCATCGGCGCCGGCCACTACATCCAGGCCGAGTGCCCGTGGGCCACGTACGCCATCTTCGAGGCGCGCGACGCCATCGGCGGCACGTGGGACCTGTTCCGCTACCCGGGCATCCGTTCCGACTCGGACATGTTCACGCTCGGCTACTCGTTCCGTCCGTGGAACGGCGAGAAGTCGATCGCCGACGGCGACTCGATCCTCCAGTACATCAAGGACACCGCCGCCGAGGAGGGGATCGACGAGAAGATCCGCTTCCACCACCGCATCGTGCGTGCGGACTGGTCGACCGACGAGGGCTGCTGGCACGTCGTCGCCGAGCGCACCGACACCGGTGCGTCGGTCGAGCTCACCGCCGGCTTCATCTTCTCGTGCAGCGGCTACTACCGCTACGACCACGGCTACCTGCCCGACTTCGAAGGCATGGACCGCTTCCGGGGCCGCATCATCCATCCGCAGCAGTGGCCGGCCGACCTGGACTACGACGGGCAGCGCGTCGTCGTCATCGGCAGCGGCGCGACCGCGGTGACGCTCGTGCCCGCGCTGGCGAAGCGCGCTGCGCACGTCACGATGCTGCAGCGGTCGCCGACGTACATCGCGTCGCTGCCGGCCAAGGACCCGATCGCCAACGTGCTGCGCAAGCTGCTCCCCGATCGGTGGGCGAACTCGCTCGTGCGGTGGCTCAAGGCGCTGACGACGCAGGCGTCGTACCAGGTGAGCAAGCGCCACCCCGACCTCGTGAAGAAGCTCCTGCGCGCGGGGTTGAAGCGGCAGCTGCCGAAGGACTTCGACATCGACACCCACTTCACGCCGCGCTACAACCCGTGGGACCAGCGCTTGTGCGTCGTGCCGGACGGCGACCTGTTCACCGCCATCCGCAAGGGCACGGTGTCGATGGTGACCGATCGCATCGCGACGTTCACCGAGCACGGCGTGCGACTCGAGTCGGGCGCGGAGCTGGAGGCGGACGTCATCGTCACCGCCACCGGTCTCGAGCTGTTGTTCCTCGGCGGCATCGAGGTGTCGGTCGACGGCGCGCCGATCGACGTCAGCGAGAAGCTCGTCTACAAGGGGATGATGCTCGAGGGTGTCCCCAACCTCGCCATCGCGGTCGGTTACACGAACGCGTCGTGGACGCTGAAGTGCGACCTCACCTGCGACTACGTCACCCGGTTGCTCGACCACCTGCACACCACCGGGTTGCGGCAGTGCACGCCGGTGAACCACGACGCCGCCGTCGCACCGGAGCCGTTGCTCGGTCTGACATCGGGCTACGTGTTGCGTTCGGCCGACCGCTTCCCCAAGCAGGGCTCCCGTTTCCCGTGGCGCGTGTACCAGAGCTACGTGCGCGACTACCGGGCGCTGAAGATGAGCAAGGTCGACGACGGCGAGATGGTGTTCTCGAACCCGGCGCAGCCGGCGGCGGCGGCGACGGCGAAGGTGGCGAAGGCGTCGTGAAGGACTTCGCAGGCCGGGTGGCTGCCATCACCGGCGCCGGTTCGGGGATCGGGCGGGCGCTCGCGGAGCAGCTCGCCCGCCGGGGCACGCACCTCGCGCTCGCCGATATCGACGAGACGGGTCTGGCCGAGACCGTCGCGCGGTGCGAGGGCACGGGCGTGAAGGTGAGCTCGGCCCGCGTCGACGTCGCCGACCGTGCTGCCGTCGAGGCGTGGGCCGCCGATGTCGTGGCCGATCACGGCAAGGTCGACCTCGTGATCAACAACGCCGGCGTGGCGCTCGGCGCCACGGTCGAGGGTGTGTCGTACGAGGACTTCGAGTGGTTGATGAACATCAACTTCTGGGGCGTGGTCCACGGGACGAAGGCGTTCCTGCCGTACCTGAAGGCGAACGGCGAGGGCCACATCGTCAACATGTCGAGCGTGTTCGGGTTGATCAGCGTCCCCGCGCAGTCGGCCTACAACTCGGCGAAGTTCGCGGTGCGCGGCTTCACCGACTCGTTGCGCATGGAGCTCGAAGCCGAGCAGTGCGGCGTGTCGTCCACCACCGTGCATCCCGGTGGCGTGCGCACGAACATCGCCCGCAACGCCCGCATGGACCCGAGTGTCGCGTCGATGGCACGCGACGCCGAGGACTTCGACAAGATCGCGGTGACCACGCCGAAGCGGGCGGCGCGGCAGATCCTCCGTGCCGTCGAGCACGACAAGCGCCGCGCGCTCATCGGTCCCGACGCCAAGGTCATCGACCTCATCGCCCGCCTGCCCGCCGGCTGGTACCAGAAGGTCATGGTGAAGGGCGCCCGCCGCCAGCAACGCCGCTGACGCCGTCCCGTCCGCCTCCCGTCCGGACGTCGGCGACGTCAGACGGGCGCTTGCAGCTGGAGGCGGGTCGGATGGGGCTCGGGTTGGGCGTCCCACAGCGCGGCGACGAGGTCGTCGCGGCGGGCGCGGCAGGACGGGTCGTCCCACCGGTTGACGCGTTGCAGCGGATCGTCGGCGAGGTCGTAGAGCTCGCCTTCGTCGCCGTCGTGCACCGTGCCCCGCAGGTACGCCGTGCACACCCACCCGTCACGCGTGATCGTGCGCAGGTGGACGTCGACGCCGAAGAGCTCGCTGTCCCACTCGGTGAGCACCTGGTGGTCTGCCCGCTCGCCGTCGTGGCGGGGGAGCGCGGTGCTCTGCATCCACGGCGCGGCGTCGAGGCCGGCGATGGCACAGAACGTCGGCGCGAGGTCGATCAACCCGACGGGCTCGTGCACGACGGCGGGCGCGACGGCGGCGGACGGCGCGGGCCGCCACACCAGCGGCAGTCGCATCAACGCGTCGACGTGGTACGGCCCCTTGAAGAGCAGGCCGAAGTCGCCCTGCAGCTCGCCGTGGTCGGTGGTGAACACGACATCGACGTCGTCGGACCAGCCGCGCGCGGCGATGCACGCGAGCACGCGGCCGAGCGCCTCGTCGATGAGCTCGCACTCGACGGCGTTGCGGGCGTTCACCTCCCGCACCTGGTCGGCCGTGAGCGTCGCCGGCACCCACGTGGCGGGCGCCTCGTAGTTCGAAACGAGCTGGCCGTCGTACCAGAGCCGCCAGTGGCGCGGCTTGCCGTCGAGGATCGCCTCCCGCTCCGATGCCGTCTCCGGGTACCCCGCCGGGAGCGGCACGTCGTGCCAGTCGACGCGCCCGAGCTCGGACGCCGGCGGATCCCACGGGTGGTGCGGATCGGGGAAGCTCATCCAGCAGAACCAGTCGTCGGACGCGTCGAGCGACTCGAGCCACGCGATCGTGCGATCCGCCACCCAGTCGGTGTGGTACCACTCCCGCGGGATCGGGTTCGTCTTCACCTGCGGCGCGCCGGTGTCGCCTCCGCCCTCGCCACTCACCTGCATGTCGCGGTCGATCACCGCGTAGAAGCCGCCCATCGCGTCGGGGTGGTGCTCCTGGATCCAGCGGGCGTAGTGCAACGAACCCATCACGCCGTGCGTCGCGAACTCGAGGTGCTCGAAGCCGCGATGGGTGCCGTTGGGCGGCGTCGTGCCCGTGGCGGACAGCGAGTTCTCGGTGAAGCGCATGAACGGGTCGAAGTAGGGCTCGAAGTGCGCCTTGCCGACGAGTGCGGTGCGGTACCCCGCGCGGTGCAGGACGTCGGCGACCGACGGCGCGTCGACCGGCAACGGCACGCCGTTCATCCACACGCCGTGCGTGGTCGGGTGCTGGCCCGTGAGGATCGTGGAGCGCGACGGCATGCACACGACCGACTGCGGGACGGCGCGCTCGTAGCGGATGCCGTGCGCGGCGAGGTCGTCGATCACGGGCGTGCGGGCCAGCGTGCCACCGTTGCACCCGAGCGTGTCGTAGCGCTGCTGGTCGGTGGTGACGAACAGGATCTTGCGGCCCATCACGCCGCTCCTTCCATCAGGTCGCGGAGGTGTTCGAGTGCGTTGCCCGCGGCGCCGGCGATGATGAGCGCCATCGTGGCGGGGTCGGCGTCGGCGGCGTAGACGACGAGGCTCGTGCCGTCACCGAGGTCGAGGACGTCGAGCGTCGAGAGGTGCTCGCGCACGAGCCCGGCGGTGATGCGGTACTGGAAGCGGTGCTGCAACGGGTCGTTGGTGAGGATCTCCTCCGGCATGGGGATGCCTGCGCCGGTCGTGACCACGCGCATCGTGCCGTCGACGCTGGCCTCGATGATCCCCGGCCACCACTCCGGGAGGCGTGACGGATCCGCGATGAACTCCCAGACCTCGTCCGGCGTGCGGTGGATGCGCACCTGGCGTCGTACCGTCCCGCGCACGTCGCTCACGTGCTCGCGATGAATTCGGCGATGACGCGCGCCAGCTCGGGCCCCTTGTCCTCCTGCAGGAAGTGACCCGCACCCTCGATCGTCGTGTGCGGTTGCCCCTCGGCGCCCTTCACGCGACCGATGAACTGGCGCTCGCCGCCCTTCGTGATCGGGTCGCTGTCGCTGAACGTGCACAGGAACGGCTTGTCGAAGGCGCGCAGCACGTCCCATGCCTTCGTGTTGGCGTCGTGCGCGGGGTCGTCCGTCGACGTCGGGACGAGCGCCGGGAACTTGCGGGCGCCGGCCGTGTACGAGTCGTCGGGGAAGGGCGCGTCGTAGGCGGCGACGACGTCGTCGGACAGCTTCGTCGCGCACCCGCCGGCGACGATGCGACCGATCGGGAACGCGGGCGACTCGCGCGCGAAGGTCTGCCAATTGAGGAACGCCTCGGTCGGTGGGCGATCACCGGTGGGCATGCCGCCGTTGCCGATCACGACGCGGGCGTAGCGATCCGGCTCCGCGCACACGAGGCGCAGGCCGACGAGCGAACCCCAGTCCTGGCCGAAGTACGTGATGTCGCGCAGGTCGAGTCGTTCGAACACGACCTCGCGCATCCAGTCGACGTGACGCTGGTACGTGTAGTCGTCCTGCTCGCTGGGCTTGTCGGACCGGCCGAAGCCGACGAGGTCCGGGGCGACGCAACGGTGACCGGCGTCGACGAGCACCGGGATCATCTTGCGGTACAGGAACGACCAGGACGGCTCGCCGTGCAACAGCAGGACCGGTGCGGCGTCGGCGGGCCCTTCGTCGAGGTAGTGCACGCGGATGCCGTCGCGCAGCTCGACGTAGTGCGGTTGGAACGGGAAGTCGGGGAGCGACGCGAACCGCTCGTCGGGGGTGCGCAGGATCTTCATTCGTGACCTCCGGTCGGGGAGAGGAGCGCGGTGAGTGCCGCGGTCATGGCGTTGGTCGTCTTCGCGCGCGAGAAGCCGTGCGCGTTGCGGAACAGGTCGTAGCTCTCGATCGAGCAGAGGACGTCGACGGCGGCGAGCAACTCCGGTCGGTCGTGGACCTCGGGTGCGAACACCGTGCGCGCCTGGTGGCGGAACCAGGCGCGACCCTCGCGCAGCTGCGCGGCGATGAGCGGATGGCGGTGGGCGGCGACGCGGGCTGCTCGCTCCGCGTGACCGACCAGTTCGTGCAGCCGCACGCGCGCGTCGACGAAGCGTTGGATCCGCGCCGGCAGCGGCGCGTCCGCGGCGACGTCGACCTCGAGCGCCGGCAGTGCCATGGCCTGCGCCCGCTCGACGGCGGCGCGATGGAGATCGTCGACGTCGTCGAAGTAGCGGAACAGCGAGCGAGGCGAGATGCCCGCACGCTCGGCGATCTTGTTCGTGCCCGGGGTGTAGTCGCCTTCCTCGAAGAGTTGCACGAGCGCGTCGAGCACCGCCTCGCGGTTCTGCGCGCGGCGTAGACGGCGTCCGTCGACCTCGGCGACGGTCACACCCACCGCTCGATCGACGGCTGCAGCAGGAGCACCTGGTGGGCGACGCCGTCGGGGATGGTGACGTCCGCGTCACGATCGACCACGGTGTACCGCGCCCCCGTCCACGCGCGACCGTCGCCGATGATCGTCCCCTCGACGTCGAACACGGCAGAGGGCCCGTCGACGATCGGCTCGGGCGGCGCGCCGTTCCACACCTCGAGCAGGACGCGGTTCGGCTTCACCCGCGCGGGCAGCGCGTCGTGCGGCAACGTCCCCATGACGATCGTGTGATCCATGCCCGCCTCCTTGTGGACGTGCTTGTCCTGGAAGTCCGGGCGCGACTGCATCTCGACGAACGAACGGCGGGTCGGGTACCGCACGACGCCGACACGGTCCCAGTCCTCCGACGACGCGACCACGTCGGCGTGGAAGCACACCGATGCGCCGATGGCCGTCAGCACGTCGACGGGGGCGTACTTGTCGTCGGCCTCCCGCCCGGAGATCGCCGCCGCCTCGCCGTCGTAGTCCGCCTTCTCGCGGTACTTCATGAGGTTGAGCATGTAGATGCCGCCGTCCGCGCCGGGATCGGAGGTGGCGAGGTGCATCCCGTAGTCCTTGTCGATCCGTCCGTACCGAGGCATACGGCGACCCTAAACTATTGACAGAGGTTCTGTCACTACTTAGGTTGCCATTCGTGAGGCAGACATGAGGGCGGACGAGATCCCGGTGGCGCACACGCCCGAGGGCGGCTGGCGGGACGAGATGCCGCCGCCGGTGCTGGCTGGGTGCACGGAGCCGCTGGTCGACGGTGCACCCGACCTGCGAGGCACGTGGCGGGTGGTGTCGGTGACGTGGAAGACGGGGGACGCGCCCGATCCCGACCCGGTGCTCGCCCACGTCGAGCGCATCGAGCAGTGCGGTGACCGCGTGTGCATCACGTCGAGCGGGATCATCCACGACATGCGGGCAGACGGGACGTCCGAGCACGGCGTGAACGACGTCGCCGCCGTGGGCGGGATGGCGATCTCGGTGGCGTGCACGTTCGAGGACGGCGTGCACACGTTGCGACCGGTCGGCATGCCCGACGTCGTCGTGACCCGCCACCTCGACGGCGAGCAGCTCGTGTGGGACTACGGGCCGATGTTCACGGCGCGCCTGGAGCGCGTGCCGTGACCCGCCGCGTCGTGATCGTGAGCGATGCCGCCTTCTACGTCGGGCCGGACCTCGCGCTGCTGCTGGCCGAACGCGGCCACGACCTCGTCGTCGGCGACCCCCGTGACGGTCTCGTCGACGAGCTCACCGCTGCGGGCGCCACCGTCGAAGCGGTGACCGGCGTGCGTGACCTGTCGAAGCAGGAGTCGTCACAGCGCCTGGTGCAGGCCGCGCAGGACCGCTTCGGGCGCGTCGATGCCGCGGTCGCGTTCACCGGGCAGATCGTCGTCGGCCGCTTCCTGCGATCGACCGTCGACGACCTCCACACCGCGCTGCGAGGGTGCGTCGACGCGCCGTACCACTTCCTGCGCACCGTCGTGCCCGTGATGGTCGAGCAGGGTGAGGGGCAGGTGCTCGTGTTCACCAGCGCGGCCGGCGCACGGCCGACACCCGGCGCGCCGCTGTACTCCGCGGCGCGCGCCGGCGCCAACCACCTCGTCCGCAACGTCGCCGCCGAGGTGGCCTCGAAGGGCGTGCAGGTCAACGCCATCGGCACGAACTTCATGGACTTCCCCGAGTTCCTCGCCGCCAACAGGGCCACCGACGCCGAGGGCCGGGCGCGCGTCGAGGCGCAGGTGCCGATGGGAAGGCTGGGCGGTCTCGACGAGCTCGCCCACTTCTCGATGCCGTTCGTCGACGGCACGAGCCGTTTCACCACCGGCCAGTTCGTCGCGTTCGCGGGGGGTTGGGCATGAGCGAGCGCAGCGAGCCGGAGTTCCGCGGGCGCATCGGCCGCACGTACCAGGAGTCGACGCCGTGGTGGCCGGATCCGCCGGCAGGCCTGGGTGGGCCGAACGTGGTGATGATCGTCCTCGACGACACCGGCTTCGCCCACTTCGGGTGCTACGGCTCCGAGTTGACGACGCCGGCGATCGACCGCCTCGCCGGCAACGGGCTGCGCTACACGAGCTTCCACACCACCGCGCTGTGCTCGCCGTCGCGCGCGTCGCTGCTGACCGGGCGCAACCCGCACGCGGTCGGCATGCGTGGCGTGTCGAACTGGAACACCGGGTTCCCGCACATGCGCGGTGGCATCTCGCCGCGCGCGGCCACGTTGGCGGAGCTGTTGCGCGCGCACGGCTACGCCACGTACGCCGCGGGGAAGTGGCACCTGGCGCCGATGGAGGAGTGCTCCGCGGCGGGACCGCACACGAACTGGCCGTTGCAGAAGGGCTTCGACCGCTTCTACGGCTTCCTCCAGGGTGAGACCGACCAATTCCACCCGGAGCTCACGAGCGACAACGGCCACATCGACCCTCCCGGCCGTCCCGAGGACGGCTACCACGTGTCCGAGGACATCGTCGACAAGGCGACCGGTTGGATCGGCGACCTGCAGTCGATCCGGCCCGACCGTCCGTTCTTCCTGTACCTGGCGTTCGGTGCCACGCACGCGCCGCACCAGTCACCGCTCGAGTACCGCACGCGATGGCGCGGCAGGTTCGACGAGGGCTACGACACCGTGCGGCGGCGGTGGTACGAGCGCCAGCTCGAGATGGGTGTGATCCCCGAGGGCACGACGCTCGCGCCCCGCAACCCGGGCGTGCCGCCGTGGGACGACCTCACCGAGAACCAGCAGCGGTTCGCGACGCGGTTGCAGGAGGCGTTCGCGGCGATGCTCGAACACACCGACGTGCAGATCGGGCGGCTCGTCGACTTCCTCGAACGGCGAGGTCTCCTCGACGACACGTTGCTGATGGTGTTGTCCGACAACGGCGCGTCACGGGAGGGCGGACCGTTCGGTGTGATGGACGAGTTCAGCTTCTTCAACGCCGCGTGGGAAGACGTCGACGAGATCGTGGCGACGCGCCTCGACGACATCGGCGGACCGCATTCGCACTCGAACTACCCGTGGGGCTGGGCGCAGGTCGGCAACTCGCCGCTCAAGTGGTACAAGCAGAATACCTACGGCGGTGGCGTGCGCGACCCGCTCGTCGTGCACTGGCCCAACGGGATCGCGGCGCGGGGTGCGATCCGTCGCCAGTTCTGCCACGCCGTCGACATCACGCCCACGATCCTCGCCGTGACCGGCGCGCCCGCGCCGGAGCAGTTCAACGGCGTGCCGCAGATCCCGATGCACGGTGCCTCGATCGCGGCCACGTTCGACGACGACGGCGCGCCGCCACCGCGGCACGTGCAGTACTTCGAGCAGATGGGGCACCGCGGGCTCTGGGCGGACGGGTGGAAGATCACCACGTACCACGAGCCCGGCCATCCCTTCGACGACGACGAGTGGGGCCTGTTCCACCTCGACACGGACTACTCGGAGTGTCACGACCTCGCGCAGGAACATCCCGAGAAGCTGCGCGAGCTCATCGACGCGTGGTGGGTGGAAGCGGGCCAGCACGGTGTGCTGCCGCTCGACGACCGCACCATCGAATTGTTCGGTGCGCCACCCCGCCCGGGCACGGTGCACGCCCGTGACGGCGAGTACGTCTACTACCCGCCGATCGCGCACATCCCCGCCGACGCGTCACCACAACTCGGTGGCCGTTCGTGGACGATCACCGCGACGGTCGAGGTCGACGGCGTACCGGTGGAAGGTGTGCTGTACGCGCGCGGTGGTCACAACGTCGGGCACGTGCTGTTCGTGAAGGACGGCGCGTTGCACTTCGACTACAACGCGCTCGGCACGCACTACCGCGCCACCGCACCGATGACGTTGACCTCCGGGACGCACGACATCGAGGCGGCCTTCGAACGCATCGGCAAGGGCGGAAGGCTGTCGTTGTCCGTCGACGGCGACGAGCTCACGGCGATCGAGATCCCGAAGCTCGTGCGCATGCTCGGCTCGACCGGGCTCGACCTCGGGCGCGACGCGCTCTCACCAGTCGTCGACGACTACGACCCACCGTTCCCGTTCACCGGCACCATCGACCGGGTGCGCTTCCACATCCGCAGCCGCGCCGACGCCGCCGACGTCGCCGCCACCGCCCGCGCCGAGCTCTCGAAGGAGTAGACGGCCCGGGCGTCAGCCGGGGCGGCGCCCTGCGATGTCGCGCTCGCCCTCCTGGCTGGCGAGTGCGGCGTGGTTGAGGATGTTGCGGGCCATCGACGACACCTGCGTCCCTGCTCGCTCGCCGTAGATCTCGGCGCGCAGCGTGTGTGCCTCCTGCGAGGACGGGTCGGCCAGCACCGCGAACTCGACGACGTGACACGCCAGTGCGAGCTCGCCGGCAGCGCGCAACGACGCCGCCCGTGCGAGCACGTTGTCGAGACCCCCGGCGAGGTCGACCCACGTCGCCGCCAGCTCGGCGCGCGGCGCGGGCAGGAGGTTGTCCGGCTCGCCGTCCCACCAACCCCCATAACGTCGCCACACGTTGCGCACGATGAACTGGGGATGGTCGTACACCGGCTGCAGGTACGGCTTGTCGCGCAGACGGGCCGGCACCTCGACCTCGTGGATGATGCGATCGAGTGTCACCCCGTCGTTCATCAACGCCAACGTCTGCTCCTCGATCGACTCGAGCAGGTCGGCCGTGTCGGTGAGCGCGGGGACGATGCGGTCGCGGCCGACGATCGGCAACCCGTGGCCGGCCAGCATGTACTCCGGTCCGAGCGCGGCCATCTCCCGCAGCGCGTTGGCCCAGTCGCTCACGTAGCGCTGCACCTTCTGCGGGTTGCCGGCGTTCGGCACTGCCCAGATGAACAGGTCGCCGGGATGGAGGATCTTGCGCTCCGGGCACCACGTCCACGTCGCGTCGTCGGTCTCGCCGCGCGCGTGGTGCAACTCGAAGGTGAGATCGCCGCGGTGGAACGTGAGCTGGTCGCGGTACGTCACGTCGGGGTAGCGGTAGCGGTCGGGCCACTCGAACTGCGGGAGGTAGATGGCGAACTGGCGGCGGTTGATCGCGCTGTTCCAACCGCGCGTCTTCAGGTAGCGGTCGAAGTGGTGGGGCAGCTCCTCGTGCGCGTACACCGTCGGGCGTGCCCAACCGTTCTTCGCTGCCTCCTCCTCGAACTGCTTGGTGCCGAAGACGTGGTCGACGTGGTGGTGCGAGTACACCGCGCCCGCCAGCGGCGCGGCCCGCCACGCCCGCACCTGGTCGTAGAGGGGATGGATGTCGAGTTGGTGGCCGGTGTCGAGCATCACGAGGCCGTCGCCGGTGTCGAGCGTGTTGGCCGACGCGATGCCGATGTACACGAGCAACCCGTCGGCGATCTCCTCCGCCTGCGGGTGGCTGTACATCACCGGATGGTGCTCGTGCACGAGGTCGGCGTTGCCCTCCCACATGCGGTCGGCGAGCTCGAGGATCGTCGTCATGACGTGAGGCTCGCACGGATCGACGGCGCCTGCAGTGCGCACGCGCCGCGTCGACGCGCTAGCTGCTCGGTGCCGTCAGGTCGTAGACGCTGACCCCGCCGACGGTCGTCGCGGTGAAGTGGCTCTCCACCCAGGACGTGATGGCGCGTGACGTCGAGGCCGTGCCACCACCCGGACCGCCGCCGAACCCACCGCGCCCGCCACCGAACCCGCCACCGGCGACGAAGTAGTGGATGTCACCGGCCGCGACGTACGCCTGGAACTGGGCGAGGGTCGGGGACGGGTCCGTGCCGTTGAACCCGCCGATCGACATCACGGGATCGTCGGTGGCGAGCTGGTACCCGGCGGCCGAGTTCGATCCGACGGTCGCCGCCACCCACCGGTACGCCGACGCATCACGTTGGAGCAGCTGCACGAGCGCGGCGCTCGGCGTGCTGGCGTCGAGCAACCCACCGGCGCCGCCGGCCGGGCCGCCACCGGCTGCGCCGTTCGGTGGCGCGCCCCCGAAGGCGCCGGGCCGGAACGTGCCGGGTCGACCGGCCGCGCCACCGGGCCCGCCCGCGCCACCGGGCCCGCCCCGACCACCGGGACCACCGAGCAGCCGCGCCGCCACCGACGGTCCGGACGTCGGGATGGCGCCCTGGTGCGGCGTGGCCGCCGTCGCCACCGTGTAGCTGCCGGCACCGAGCAGGCCGACGACGATGGCGGCTCCCGCGACGAGGTGACCGGCACGGCCGCGCACCCATGTCTCGACGAGCAGCGCGCCGGCGACCGCGATGCCACCGAGCAACACGGTCGGTGCGAGCCACGACTCCCAACCGGGCACCCGGCCGAGCAGCTCGTGCGACCACAGCGCGGTGACGACGACCGTGACCGCCAGCACGGCGCGGCTCGTCGCCTGGTGGCGCGTCCGCCACAACGTCGTCGCGCCCATGCCGACGAGGGCACCGATCGCCGGTGCCAGCGCGACCGTGTAGTAGGGGTGGATGATCCCCTTGCTGAGGCTGAACGTCACGCCCGTCGCGAGCAGCCACGTGCCCCACAGCACGAACGCCGCGCGCGTCCGGTCGGTGCGCGCCGCGCGCCACGTCAACGCGATGCCGGCCGCGCCGAGCAGCAACGCGGCGGGCAGCAGCCACGAGATCTCTCCACCGAACTGGTCGTTGAACATGCGCAGCCAACCGGTCGGACCCCACATGCCGTTGCCCTGGGGGTTGCCGCCGACGCTGCCGGTCTCGTTGCCGGTCAGCCGCCCGAAGCCGTTGTAACCGAAGATGAGGTCCCACAAGCTGTTGTGCTGCGAGCCGCCGATGTAGGGCCGGCTCGACGCGGGGATCGCCATCACGATGACGACCCACCACAGCGACGACACGAGCAGCGTGGCGGCCGCAGCAGCGAGTTGCGTCAGCCGTCGCCGTACGGACGTGGGCGCGGCGAGGACGTACACGAGGATGAAGCCCGGCACGACGACGTATGCCTGCAACATCTTCGTGAGGAAGGCGAAGCCGATGAGCGCGGCGGCACCCAGCAGCCATGCCGTCTGCGCCCGCTCGAGGGCGCGCACCATGCAGTAGGCGGAACCCGTGAGGAGCAACACGAGCACGGCGTCGGGGTTGTTGAAGCGGAACATCAGCGCCGCCACGGGCGTCAGCGCGAGCACCGCGCCCGCCAGCAGACCGGCACGGGCGCCGAACCAGCGACGCACGGTCGCGTAGAGGGTGCCGACCGATGCCACGCCGGCGAGCGCCTCCGGCACGAGGATGCTCCACGCGTTCACGCCGAAGAGGCGGGCGCTGAGGCCCATGATCCACATCGCGACCGGCGGCTTGTCGACGGTGATGGCGTTCGACGCGTCGAACGATCCGAAGAACCACGCGCTCCAGCTCTTGCTCCCCGCCTCCGCGGCCGCGCTGTAGAAGCCGTTGGCCCAGCCGGACGACCCCAGGTCCCAGAGGTAGAGGGCCGCGGTGCCCACGAGCAACGCGACCAGCGCGGGCCGCGCCCAACGGGGATCGGGCTCGGGGGTCGAGGTGTGGATGTCGAGCGGCGCCGGCGCGGGTGGTGCGGCAGCCGGATCGGCGGGCGCCGTCAACGTGATCGTGGCCATGTTCCCGACCATGACGATCGATCCTGAGGATCAGCTGAGAACGGGGGGCGAGGAGCCCGTCAACGGCGCGTGCGGAACGTCCAGTTCCGCAAGAGCACGAAGCGTCCGAGCGACGCGACCGCGCTGGCCGCGCCGAGGACGAACGCCGTGGGCGTCGTCGCGGTGACGCCGAAGGCGCGCAGCACACCGAGCATGGCGAGCGTGGAGACGAGCGGTGCCAGTCCGAGGGCGATGCCCGTCACGTAGTGCCGTCGTCGCGCCCACGAGCCGCGGACCGCGAAGGTGAACCGGCGGTTGGCGGCGGTGTTCGCCACGGAGCACACGGCGAGCGACGCCACCGTCGCCCCGACGGCACCGAGCGTTCCCGCGGTCGCGATGAACAGGAGCACGAACAGCACGGTGCTCACCGCGCCGATCGAGCCGAAGCGCACGAGCTGGCCGGCGAGGTCCTTCGACTCGGCGTCGTCGCGGCGCGCCAGCGCGTCCGCGGCCATCGGCGGCGCCAGTTGGCGTCGCATCATGCGCAAGATGCCGAGCAGGTCGCCCTTGGCGGTGTTGAGGATGTCGACGCGCGAGTCAGGGTCGTCGACCCAGTCGACGGGGACCTCGTGGATGCGCAGGCCGCTGCGCTCCGCGAGCACGAGCAGCTCGGTGTCGAAGAACCACGCCTGATCCTCGATCAAGGGCAGCAGCGTGCGTGCGACGTCGGCGCGCACGGCCTTGAACCCGCACTGCGCATCCGAGAACCCGTTGCGCAGCGTTGCCTTCAGCAAGCCGTTGTAGGCGCGCGAGATGAGCTCCCGCTTCGGGCCGCGCACGACGTTGGCGCCGCGGGCGAGGCGCGTCCCGATGGCCACGTCGCTGTGGCCGGAGACGAGGGGCGCGACGAGTGGCAGCAGCGCGTCGAGGTCGGTCGACAGGTCGACGTCCATGTACGCGACGACCGGCGACGTGCTCTCGGACCACGCCCTGCGCAGCGCGCGGCCTCTGCCCTTCTGCTCGAGGTGGACGACGCGGACGTGGTCGAGCTCGGCTTCGAGGCGGCGAGCGATGGCGAGGGTGGCGTCGGTGCTGGCGTTGTCCGCCACCGTGATCACCCACGACAGCGGGAACCGCGTCGACAGGTAGTCGGCCAGGCGGCGGACCGAGCGCTCGAGGTCGTCGGCCTCGTTGTACACGGGGATGACGATGTCGACCGCGGGCGCGGGCGAGACCGCCTGCGCCGGCTCCTTCGTCAACGTCGTCATCGAGGACATGTCCCGAGACTTATCGGCACATCTGCGACCGAATTGTGAGCGTCCTGGGAATTTCCCTGGAATCCCGCTCGCCGCCGCCCGGCACGGTCAGTTGGCCTGCGACGTGGGCGGGCCGCCGAAGGGTCGCCCGCCCGGGCCGCCCTGGCCGAAGAGCCCGTTGCCGATCGTGATGGCGCGGGCCGTGGTGGAGCCGTCGCTGGCCTGCGAGCCCCGCACGACGATGTTCTGCCCCGGCGTGATGTCGGCCGCCGTGGCCGTGTCGCTCTTGGTGATCGTCGTCGAGGCGTCGAAGGTGATCGTGTGCGTCTGACCCGACGCATCGGTGATCGTGATCGTGTTGCCGTTCACGGACTGCACGGTCCCCGCCGTGCCGCCGAAGCCGGCACCGCCGCCGGCGCCGCCCTGCCCGCGGCCACCGCCGCCCGGGAACTCCCCGCCGAAGCGGTTGCCGTTGGTCGTGCCCGCCGCGTTGACCGACGCGGAAGCGGAGTTGCCCTTCAGCTGCGCGCCGCCCCAGACGCCGAGCAGGGCGACGATCACGACCACGGCGATCGCGATCGGGAGGCGGACGGTCACCGACTTGCCCTTGGACGGTTGCGTCCACGGTGCGTCGACGTCCGGGCCCGCGGTCGGCGGCGGGGCCGACGGCGCGGCCGCGGTCGGCTCCTGGGGTGGCTGTTCGGGGAGGATCGGTCCCGTGGTCATGGTGCTGCTTCCTTTCGTGAGGTCATTCGTGGCGGAGCGCGTCGATGGGGCGCAGTGACGCCGCTCGGTTGGCGGGGTAGATGCCGAAGAAGAGGCCGACGGCGAGCGCGACACCGAAGGCGAGCGGGATCGAGTAGCCCGCGATCACCGGCTTGACGCCGACGATCTCGAAGCGGCTGCCGACGAACCCCGCGGCGATGCCGGCGAGCCCGCCGAGCAACGTGAGGATCACCGCTTCGGTGAGGAACTGACCGAGGATGGCGCGGCGGGGCGCCCCGATCGCCTTGCGGATCCCGATCTCGCGCGTCCGCTCGGTGACGGTGACGAGCATGATGTTCATCACGCCGATGCCGCCGACGAGGAGCGAGATCGCGGCGACAGCGCCCAGCAGCACGGTGAACGTGTTGCTCGTGTCCTGCGACGTCTGGAGCAGGCTGCTCTGGTTCAGCACCGTGAACGGCGATGCCGTGGTCGCGCCGATCCCGTGGCGGGAGTCGAGGATCGTGACGATCTCCGCCTGTGCCGCGTTCTCCGCACCGGACGCGGTCGCTTGCACGACCACCTGCTGGTAGCCCTGCGACTTGCCGGTCAAGGAGTCCTGCGCCGACGTGTACGGCAGCAGGCCGAAGTCGTCGAGGTCCTGCGCGCCGTTGGTGCCCTTGGCCGCCTGCACGCCGACGACCTGGAACGACTTGCCGTTCACCTGGACCGTCGTGCCGATGACGTCGCTGCCCGGTACGTAGAGGTTCGACACCGTGGTGCGCCCGAGCACGATGACGCGTGCGTGGTTGGCGACGTCGTCGGCGGTGAGGCCGCGTCCGACGTCGACCGGCCGGTTCGTCGTCTCGAGGTAGTTGGCGTCGCTGCCGAGCAGCGTGCCGATCGTCGTCGTCGCCCCTTCGTGGGTGGCCGTCGCGTTCGCGATCGTCACGACCGGTGACGCGCTCACGATGTCGGGGGCCTGCGTCTTGTCGTTCAGCGCGGCGATGTCACCGTCTTTCAGCGTCACGGCGCTGGACTGCGTGCCGATCTGTTGCCGGCCGCCGCGGCCGCGGTTGAACACCGTCAACGTGTTCGTGCCGAGGCGCTCGATGCGTTGCTGGATGGCGATCGACGAGCCGTTGCCGACGGCCACGAGGACGATCACGGCACCGACACCGATGAGGATGCCCAGCACGGTCAGCCCGGAGCGCAACTTGTTGGCACCGATGCCCCGCAGCGCGTTGCGCACGCTCTCGACGTTCACGAGCCCGCTCCGACCGGCACGGGGCGCACGTCGTCGGCGACGACGAGGCCGTCGCGCATGCGCACCACACGCGTCGCGTACGCGGCCACGTCGGGTTCGTGCGTGATCAGAACGATCGTGCGCCCTTCGCGGTTGAGCTGGACGAACAGCTGCATGATCTCGGCTGTCGACACCGAGTCGAGGTTCCCGGTCGGCTCGTCGGCGAGGACGATGGCGGGACTCGTCACGAGTGCGCGCGCGACGGCCACCCGCTGCTGCTGGCCTCCGGAGAGCTCCGTCGGCAGGTGCTCGACGCGGTCACCGAGACCGACGGCATCGAGCGCGGCGAGGGCGCGTTGGCGTCGCTCGCGACGAGCGACGCCGCCGTACGCGAGGGGCAGCTCGACGTTGGCCAGCGCGGACGTCCGCGGGATGAGGTTGAAGCTCTGGAACACGAACCCGATGCGGCGGTTGCGCACGGTGGCGAGCGACGCGTCGTCGAGGGCGCGCACGTCGATGCCGTCGAGCAGGAAGCGTCCCGCGGTCGGCACGTCGAGACAGCCGACGATGTTCATCAGCGTCGACTTGCCGGATCCCGACGCGCCCATGATGGCGACGAGCTCGCCGCGGCGGACGACGAGATCGACGCCCCGCAGCGCGTGCACCTCGACGTCGCCGGTGCGGTACGTCTTCGTCACCCGCTGGAGCTCGATGACGGCGGCGCCGTCGGTCACCGTCCCGCCCCGCCGCCGAAGGCACCGCCGCCACCGAAACCACCGCCCGCGCCACCGAAGCCGCCACCGCCGCCGAAGCCACCCCCGCCCGTGCGGCCGGTGGCGCCGGTCGACGACGTGGTGATCGAGCCGGTGCGCACGATCACCTGGTCGCCCTCGCGCAGGCCGTTCGTGATCTCCGTCGTGCTGTCACCCTGGATGCCGGTCGTCACGGGCGTGCGCACGGTCTGCCCGTTCACGAGGCGGTCGACGAAGCTGGCACCGGCCTGCGTCTGGATGGCCGCCGTCGCCACCTCGACGACGTTGTCCTTCGACAACGTCGTCACCGTCACGTTGGCGGTCATGCCGGCGCGGGCCGCCGCGGGCGCGCCGTTCACCGACACGACGGCGTCGTACGTGACGACGTTGCTCACCACGGTCGCCGTCTGATCGATCGACTCGACGACGCCGTCGAGCGACGCGCCGGGAAGGGCGTCGAGCGTCGTCGTCACCGGCTGCCCGACCTGGAGCTTGACGGCGTCGGACTCGGGGACGCCCACCTTCACCTGGAAGCCGGTGGGATCGACGATCGTGATGAACGCCGTCGACGACGACGAGGACGACGACGACGCGCTGTTCGCGCCGCCACCGCCACCCGTGCCGTTGCCGCCGGTGGAACCGTTCGATGCGTTCGTGTTGGCGGACGAACCGCTGCTCACGGTGTCGCCGACCGCCTTCGTGATCGCGCTCACCGTCCCCGCCGACGGTGCCGTCAGCGTCGTGGCGTCGACGGCCTTCTGCGCGGCTGTGACGGCTGCCTGCGCCTGGATGACGCTCGCCTGCGCGGTGTCGACCGTCGCCGGGTCGACCGTCGCCGTCGACGTCGTGCCCGCGGACGATCGAGCTTGCTGCAACGCGGCCTGGTCCAGCGCGACCTTCGACTGCGCGTCGTGCACGGCCTGCTGATCGCGTTGGGTGCCTGCCGCTTGGTCCTGCTTCGCCGTCGCGACCTGGCCTTGATCGGCGTCGACGTTCGCCTTGTCCGTGTCGATGCGGTCACACGCGCTGCTCGACGGGTTGCTCGCGCACGTCGACTGGTCGTCGCTCAGGATCTGCTGGTCGTCCGACAGCTTCGTCTGCGCGTTGTCGATGGCCAGCTGGTAGCCGGTGGCGTTGACGGCGGCGGCGTTCTGCGCGTCCTGGAGCGCCGTCTGGTCGGCCTGCAGCTGCGCCTGTGTCGTGCCGCTGTTGCCGCCCCCCGACGAGGCACCGGACGACGCGCCGCCGCCGGTCGTCGTACCCGCGCGCGCTTGTGTGAGCTTCGCCTCTGCGGACGCGAGTTGCAGCTGCGCCACCTGGAGATCGGCGTTGGCCTGCGTCGGATCGAGCGTGGCGAGCACGTCACCCGCTTCGACGTGTTGTCCGGCGCTGACGTCGATGGCGGTGATCGTGCCGCTCGTCTGGAAGTTCACGGCGACGGGCGTCGCCGGTTCGAGGTTGCCGGTGGCCGACACCGTCTGCGTGACGGTCCCGCGCCCGACCGTGACCGCCCGCGAGTTGCTCGTCGTGCCGCTGCTCGTGTCCGCGACCGCGCCGTACGCCATGCGCGCGGAACCGAGCACGATGGCGACGAGCGCGACGTACCAGATCAGCTGCTTGCGCCGCATGCATGCACCTCATCAACGCCGTCTGGGAGTTCGCTGTCCGCCGCCTTGGAACCGGTTGTGACCGTGACGCCCCACCGCGGCAGCGACACCGTGAAGGAAGCGCCCCGCCCCGGCGCGTTGGTCGCCGTCACGTCGCCACCGTGGGCACGGACGATGGCGCGCACGATGGCGAGGCCGAGGCCGCTGCCACCGACGACGCCGGCGCGGTGCCCCCGCGACTCGTCGGCGCGCCAGAAACGGTCGAATGCATGGTGCAGTCCTCCTTCGCTGAGCCCTGGTCCGTCGTCGGTGACACGGAGCACGGCGTCGTGTTCGAGCGCGACGACGGTGACGTCGACCGCGGTGCCCGGGGGCGTGTGGTCGCGCGCGTTCGCGAGCAGGTTGCTCACGACCTGACGCAGCCGCGGCTCGTCGCCTTCGACGAAGACCTGTCCCGACCCGGTAAGCGTCAGCGGTCGGGTCGCGTCGACGGCGCGGGCGTCGCTCACCGCGTCGCGTGCGACCCCGGTCAGATCGACGATGGCCCGTTGCAGTGGTCTGCCCTGATCGAGACGGGCGAGCAACAGCAGGTCGTCGACGAGCCCGCCCATGCGTGCTGCTTCGTCCTCGATGCGGCGCACCGCGGTCATCGCCGCATCGGGTTCGTCGACCGCGCCTCGCCGCAGCAACTCCGCGTACCCACGGATCGACGTGAGCGGGGTGCGCAACTCGTGCGACGCATCGGTCACGAACTGGCGCAACCGCTGCTCGGACGCCTGCCGAGCGTCGAACGCGTTGTTGAGCGCGCTCGCCAGCGCATCGACCTCGCGGCCCCCGCGCTCGGTCACGCGACGGTCGAGGTCACCGCCCGCGATGGCGTCTGCCGTCTCCGCCATGTGGGCGAGGGGACGCAGACCGAGCTTCACCAACCAGGCACCGAGCGCGGCGGCGACGCCGAGGAGCACGACCCCGACCACCGCGGCGAGCAGCTGGAGGTGCGCGACGGTCGCGTCGATCTCGCCGAGCGGTGCCATGACGACGGCGACATCGGTCGAGTCGGCGATCGGCTCCGCCACCAGCCGGTAGCGGGTGTCGCCGATCGTCGTCTCGGTCCACGCCGTCTGCCCGGACCGCGCCGGCGCGAGCGCGTCGGACGAGACGGCATCGAGGGCGCGGTCGACGTTCGAGAACGGCGGGACGAGTTCGCGCACGGCCTTGCCGTCACGATCGAAGCGGACGGCGACGACATCGTTGCCACCCTGCACCGGTCCGACGTTCACGTTGCCCGTGCCGAAGTTCGAGAACGGCGTACCGGGCGGGTCGGTCAATCGGCGGATGGCGAACGGTTCGGCGCGCTCGATGCGGTCGTCGACCCTCTTCAGGAGGTACGACCGGAGGGCAGACGTCGTCGCCAGGCCCGACAGCACCAGACCGACGCCGGTCAGCACGAGCACGACGAGCACCAGCCGCGCTCGCAAGCTCATCGACGCTCACGCCTCCTGGACGCGCACGACGTACCCGAACCCGCGCACGGTGTGGATGAGCGGTGGGTCGACGCGGTCGATCTTCTTGCGGAGGTACGAGATGTACGTCTCGACGACGGTGGACTCGCCGTCGAAGTCGTACTGCCACACGTGGTCGAGGATCTGCGCCTTCGAGAGCACCCGGTTGGCGTTCAGCAACAGGTAACGAAGGAGCCGGTACTCGGTCGCCGACAGTTCGATGCGTTCGCCCCCGCGCGTCACCTCGTGCGCTTCGTCGTCGAGCACGAGGTCGGCGACGACGAACCTCGTCGCGCCGCGCGCCGGCCCGTTCGTGCGCCGCAGCACCGCCTCGATGCGGGCGATGACCTCCTCGAGGCCGAAGGGCTTGGTCACGTAGTCGTCGGCCCCGAGGCGCAGCCCGGCGACCTTGTCGTCCATCGCGTCCCGCGCCGTGAGGAAGATGATCGGTGTCTGCACCCCGTCGGCGCGGAGGCGCCGGCACACGTCGAAACCGTCGTGACCGGGCATGGAGATGTCGAGCAGGACGACGTCCGGGCGAAGATCGACGGTCTTGGTCAGCGCCTCGCTGCCGGTGCGCGCCACGGTGACGTCGAAGCCGAGGAAGCGCAGCCCCGTGTGCAACAGGTCGGTGATGTAGTCCTCGTCGTCGACCACGAGCACGTGCACGCGCCGGTCCAGCCCAGCCATGGCGGCCACACGGGCATTCCCGCCCTCGCACCTGTGAACCGGCTGTGAACCCGTTGCGAGCCCGATGGGAGGGTGGTCAGCGAACGGTCAAAGCGGGCGGGCGGCCACGGCCAGGAGCCCCCCGAGGAGCGCGACGCCGGCCACGAGCCACGCCACGTAGTCGCCGACGTGGCCGGTGTGCACGGCGCGCAGCGCCCGCAGCGGCGGCGCGCCGATGCGCGTCGCCCCGTTGCGCAAGCTGCGCGGCAGGCGGGTACGCCCGATGGCCAGCGCCGCGCCCGCGACTGCGAAGGCGGCGCCCGCGACGCCGTACACGACCATCGACGGCGACGGCGACGGGGCGGGTGAGGTCGCTGGTGGCGGTGTGGCGGGCGCGCCGTCGAGCACCTCCGCGGCCGACGCTCGGCGGTCGACGAAGCGGTGGGCCGCACGGTCGGCGCCGTGGGCGAGGTGGGGAGCGAGGCCGAGCGCGAGCGCGCCCGCGAGCAGCGTCGCGGCCACGCCCGCCATGACCACCGGTGTCCGGCCCGGCGACCCGCGCGTCTCCTGCTCCTCGTCGCCGTCCTGCGCCTCCGAGGTGGCGTCCTCCGCGACGGGGCCCCAGCCGAAGAAGACCTGCGCGCCCGCGCGAAGCACGGCCAGCCCCGTCGCGCCTGCGGCCGCGACGACGACGACCGCGAGCCAGGTGGCGTGCAACTCGCGCGACCCTTCGTCGATCAGGCCCTTGCCGAGATACGTGGCGAACGGCGGCAGGCCCGCGAGGGCGAGACCGCCCGCGAACCACACCACCGCGATGAAGCGCAACCGCTTCGCGCGGCCGTGCAGGTGATGGGTGTCCACCGCGCCGAGGCGGTGCAGCAACACGCCGGTGCATGCGAACAGCGCGCCCTTCACCAGACCGTGGCCGAGGACGTACACACCCGCACCGGCGAGCCCGGTCGCGCCGAGCTGCCCCACGCCGATCAGCGCGATGCCCGAATGGCTGATCGTGGACAGCGCGAGCATGCGCTTGAGGTGGTGCTGCGCGACGCACAGCACGGCGCCGATCAGCGCGGTCAGCACGCCGGCACCGATGAGCACCGCCCGCAGGGCCGCGCCCGGAGGGATGGCGCCGGAGAACACCGTCCAGTACACGCGGGCGCCCGCGTAGATGCCGAGCTCGACCATCACGCCGGAGAAGAGGATGCACACCGGGGTCGGCGCCACGGCGTGGGCGTCCGCCAGCCAGAAGTGGAACGGGACGATCGCCGCCTTCACGAAGAACCCACCGACGACGAGCGCCATCGCGACGACGACCAGCCCGTCGCTGCCGTGGCTCTCGAGCGCGCGCCCGAGCTGGTCGAGGTTGAGCGTGCCCGTGCGGCCGTAGAGCAACGCGATCCCGAAGAGCACGAGGAACGCACCGACGCTGTTGACGACCGCGAAGTTGAGCGCACCCTGCAAGGCGCCCCGCTCCTCGGACTTGTAGGCGGTGAGGCCGTAGGCGGCGACGCTCATCAGCTCGAAGAACACGAAGATGTCGAACAGGTCGCCCGACAGCGCGAACCCGATCATCGCGGCGCCGAACACGAGCACGACGGCGTGGTGCAACGTCCGCACCGCGTCGAAGTAGCGGGCGGCGAAGACGAGCGCGGCCGTCGTCAACGCGGCCGCGAGCAGTGCCAACCCGGCGGCCAGGGGGCCGGCGGCGAAGTCGACGCCGACGGCGACGCCGCGCCGTGGTTGCCATGCCCCGAACCAGTGCACGACCTGATGCGTCGTCGACCGGTGCAGCACGATCGCGCACAGCACGGTCGTCGCCGCAGCAGCCGCGACGGCGATGGCGTCGGCGACCGCGCGACGCAGGAAGTGACCGAGCGCCGCCAGCACCGCGGCGGTCGCCACCGGCACGGCGATGGTCAGGGGGAGGACGGCGTCCACGTCAACCGGCGAGCTCGCGCAGCTCGTCGGGATCCAGCGTGCCCGTGCGCTTGTGCGTCTGCACGGCGATCGCGAGGAGCAGCGCCGTCACCGTCGCACCCACCACGACGTCGGTCAGCGTCAACGCGGCGACGATGGGATCGACGGTCGGCGTGCCCGGCGCGACGTCGCTGAACACGGGCGCCGTGCCACCCACACGGAAGCCGATGGCGAGCAGGACCACGTACGTCCCCGACTGCACGACCGACAGGCATGCGATGAGGTGGATGAGGTTGCGACTCGTCGCGATGCCGTAGAGCCCGACGAGCACCAACCATGCCGCGACGAAGTAGGGCAGCACGCTCACGGCACGACCTCGCGCTGGCGGACGCGCACGATCGTCTCGAGGTACTCGATCGTGATCAGGACGATGCCGGCGCCGACCTCGAGCCCGACCGTGAGGTTCAACAACGGGATCACGCCGCCGCTGGCGATGTCGCCGGACGAACCGAACGGCAACACGTTGTCGAGGAACGCGGCACCGAAGGCGAGCCCGGCCAGGCCGATCACGAGGTAGCCGCCCATGCCCACCGCCTCCGCGGGGTCGCCGACGGGTTCCGAGACCGTGCGGTGGAACGTACGGAAGTCGCCGGCGAGGAACAGGAGCAACGCGCCCGACGCGAGGATCACGCCGCCCTGGAAGCCACCGCCGGGGCTCACGTGGCCGTGCGACACGATGTACAACCCGAGCAGGACGACACACGGCAGCAGCGCCAGCCCGATGAAGCGGATCGTCTCGCTCGTCTGCAGGCTCGTCCGCCCTGCACCCTCGTCGAGCGGTTCCTCGTGTTCGTCGCGCAGCACGATGGCGACCGCGGCGACGGCGACGAAGAGGATGAGCTCCTCGCCCATCGTGTCGATGCCGCGGTAGTCGAACGTGATCGCGCCGACCGTCTCGCTGACGTGGCGCTCGCCGGTGACGGCGGCCGTGATGACGTCGCCCACGGTGTCGTGCGTGTGCCCGAAGCGCGGCAGCCCGAGCACCCCCCACCCGAGCAGGACCGCCAGCGCGAGCGCACCCGCCGAGAAGAGCGCCAGGCGCGCCCGATGCCTCACGTCTTGCCCTTGCCGGTCCTGGTCAGCGCCACGAGCACAAGCGAGGGAAGGATGACCGCGCCGACGACGATCTCGGAGAGCGCCACGTCGGGCGCGTTGAACACGAGGAAGAGCACGGCGAGCAGGATCCCGAACCCGCCCGCCACCATCGACTGGTGCAGCGGGTCACGCTCGAGCACGACCGCCGTGCCGCCCGCGGCGACGAGCACGAGCACGAGCGCCTGGAGCGCGGTGATGTCGCTCACGTGCGTGCCTCGACGTGCTCGATCTCGTCGTCCGCAACGTGCCAACCGTCGTGCTGACGGATGCGCGCCGCCCGCCCCGTCGCGTGCACGAGCAGCGCACCGCCGGCGATGAGGACCGCCGCGGTGAGGCACGCCTTGATGCCCGACGCCGAGAACGCCTCCCGGACGACGACGGCGGCGGCGAGCGCGACAGGCCCGACGGTCGTCGCCGCCGCGGCGTAGTGCAGGCGCTGGTTCACGTCGCGCATGACGAGCACGCCGACGGCCGAGAGCACCTGCACGACGACGGCGATCACGAGCAACGCGTCGATGGCGTACGAGCTCACAGCCAGCGCTCCAGCATCCGTGCATACAGCAGACCCGTCACGGTCGTCAGCGTTCCGAGCACGAGCGCGAGGTCGGCGTAGATGCTGCGGTCGTAGCCCTCGGCCAACGCGAGGAGCGTCAACGTCCCCATCACGCCGAAGACGTCGAGCGCGACGAGCCGCGACACCGTGTCGCTGCGCACGAGGACGACCGACAGCGGCACGGTGGCGAGTACGAGCGCGATCGCCGTGACGACCCACGCGTTCATCGCGCTGCCCGCGTCACGAGCGGACGGGGTAGCGGCCCCGCGGGATCGGCAG